>WSSedL1CaDRAFT_10000006_pt1 | contig 143088 bp, 69 predicted proteins | sample WetSurSL1Cattail_FD_9464 | JGI IMG/M metagenome (IMG submission 9464)
GGAAATACGGAAAAAAGGTAAAGAATATCATACTGGTAGGGGTAGCACCAAACCGAATAGAAAAGATACGGGAACGGCTTGAATTATTAGGGGAAAACAAGAAACAGAAATTCACGTACATTGACCGCTTTTCAGAACCGGGATTCAGCTACGAAAAGAGAGAGCCGGAAACATTTGGAGAAATTGAATTGCACCCGAACTATGAAGCGAAAACATTCGCATGGATAAAGTACCACATTGACGTAAGGAACGAAACAACATTGATGTGGATTGTAGGGTCAGAACCTACGGCTGTTTGATGGCTTGTTATGGCATATAATACCAATAATAGGCAAACTAACATGGAAACAGTAAAACGCTCTTAAAACGAATATCTTTATCAAATTACTTTATAGGAAAACAGTAAGGAAAAGAGACAACGTAAATAGTCTGTATAACAGGCAATTATGAATAAAGGGACAATTTAGGAATTGAGAATTATATAGAAATAGAATAAAACAAAAGAACTTTTGACAAAAATGGGAAAAGGGAAAACCGATAAGGTCAAACACAGTGTACGAACTCCACACCAATTGGAGAGAGATAGAATATTTATAGCAGACTTATATGTAAGGGGTTACACGTTCCGGGACATAGCATACAAGCTAAATGAAAATTTGAAAGCCTTAGATTTGGGCTATACTGTAACGTTTCAACAGGTATGGAATGACGTAAAGCACATATTGATTGATTGGAAGAGGGAACGCAAAGAGACAATTGACCAATGGATGCAACTTGAATTGAGGAAATTGGATAAAATGGAAGTTGAGTTGTGGGAACAGTGGGAGCAAAGCAAAGCCGGGAAAAGGAAAACCACAATCAAAGGTGGAGAGGTTGCCAACGGTCAGGTAACAGGAGGTAGGCTAGATAACAGGGTAACAGAATCAACATTAGGAAATCCAAAGTTTTTAGAGTTGCTTTTGACTTTATCCGATAGACGGGCAAAACTATTGGGCTACGATGCACCTATACGCATTCAGACAGTACCACAGGAAGAGCAACGGAACAAATACAGTGTTGAGGATGTACCGGAGGATATATTGCTTCAAATGGCAGATTCAATACAAAACGCCAGTAGCAAAAAGATAGCTGAATTGAACTAAAATGCCAATAGTGTATAATAAGAAGTACTGACACAATGACCGAAGAAATACAAAATATATTACAAAAAGTCAGAAACAACCCAAAACCGATACTAATCGCAGCATCGAGAAAGAAGTTGATAAACTTTTCCCGGTACATGCAGCCGGATATGGAGATAGAACCGTATCACGCTTTTTATTATTTTGTGTTGGATTTATTCGCACATGGATTGATAAAGAAGTTGATTGTATCAATGCCCCCTCAGCATGGTAAGTCCGAGGGGTCGAGTAGAAAGCTACCAGCATTTATGCACGGGTTGAACCCGGATTTGAAGATCACTATTGGAAGTTACGAAAGCACCACGGCACAGGATTTCAATAAAGACATTCAAAAGATAATCGACACTGACGAATATAGAGAGGTTTTCCCGGAAACCTATTTGAACGGAACAGGGAAAACGAACTTTAATAATGTATATAAAAAGAATACCCACGTATATGAATTAGTGGGGCATAAAGGTTGGTTGAGAGCCGTAGGGCGTGGAGGTGCATTGACTTCAAAGTCCGTTGATATTTCAATATTGGATGACGTTTACAAGGATTATGAAGAGGCAAACAGCCCGGTAATTAGAAAGAAAGCGTGGAAGTGGTACACAACCGTAGTAAGAAAGCGTTTGCACAATAACAGTCAGGAGCTAATTGTATTTACACGCTGGCATCCTGATGATGTAATTGGAAAGTTGGAAAAGGTAGAAACAGTTATCGACATTACTTGTTTACAGGATTTAGAAAATATCCCACAAGGGGCGTGGGTTAGAATAAACTTTCAAGCGATAAAGACCGGAGCAAAAACGGAAATTGACCAACGGGAAGAGGGAACAGCATTATGGGAGAGTAGACACAGCATAGCAAAATTACTATTAGAACGTAAATTAGACCCGGTTCAGTTTGAGTTATTGAATCAGGGAAATACAGATAGTAGCGAAAGTAAACTTTATGGAGCGTTTAAAGAGTACGTTGACGTAAGGGACTGGGGAACGGTAGTAAGTAAAGGGAACTATACGGACGTGGCAGATGAGGGAGATGATTACCTTTGTTCGATTTGTTACGATAGGCTGATAAGCCCGGAAAAGATGTTCAACGAGAAAACAAAGCGATTTGAGCAATTGATTTTCTTAATGGTTAAGGATATTATTTATACGCAGGAATCAACTGACGAAACAACGGTAACAGTTCCGGCAATGCTAAATACCAACGGAACGCAAACGGCACACGTAGAAAGCAATAATGGAGGGCGTGGATTTGCAACCACGATCACAAAGAAAACCCATTGTACAATTAAGCCATTCTTTCAGGGAGGGAATAAAGAGAGTCGGGTAACAACGAATGCCGGAACAGTAGTTCAACATGTAATAATGCCGAGAGGTTGGAAAGATAAGTTCCCATTATTTTACGAACATGTTTCAGACTTCTTAAGAGACTTCACAGCGAATGACCATGACGATGCACCGGATTGTCTAACCGGAATGATTGAAAAGGAGATTTTGACAGCCAGTAAATCACAGGGAATCAAACGCACAAATTAAATAATTGGTTATATTTGGTTATTAAATCAATATATTTTCTGATATTTGCATAGAAATTCAAATAAGGCAATGGGTAAGCCGAAAATAAGTTTAACGTTAAAACATAAATCAAAATGAGTATTTTAGGAAAATGCCCTGTTGGGGCTGCAATACCGGATATCCCGGTTAGTTCTTGCCCTGAATCTTTAGGTCAAGTTCAGAAAGTAGTTTTGCAACGTTTGTATTCAGCCTCAGGGGTGAAAAACAAATTTCCCGCAACTACTAAAGACCCTAAGTTGAAAGCCAGTTGGACACCATTTTTGTCCGCAGCCGATGGAACTAAGGCAGTAATCAGCCCGTACATCAATACCCCTAAAACCGAACCGGGAGCTGCCCGTACTTACGGAGGTGGTAATGAAACAGTCGGAGGTATCGAATTAATCGTTGGTCGAAATCCAACACCTTTTACCGGGGTTCTTTTAAATCAACCTACCAAAACGGTTGCAGCCATGAAAGAATATCAGGTTGAAGAGGTAGGAGTTTATTTGATTGACGAAAACGGAAACATTGGATTGTTGGTTGACAACGTAACAACTCCAACCGAGTATTACCCAATCCCAGTTTATGGATTGTTCGTTGGGGATAAGTCATTGGGTGGATTGGAAGCCCCAGACTCAAATGCTATTCAGTGGAAGTTTCAACCAAATTGGTCAGATAAGTTGGTAATTATTACGCCAACGGATTTCAACGCTTTGACTGACCTAGTTAAGCCAGCCGTCTAAGCCATGAATATCAAACCGAACAAAGTAGAGTTATTTGACGGGTCGAATAAAGCTACACAGGAGTTTGACATTAATCACGCTGAACGGATTTTGAGAATGCCAAACAATGGAGGCTGGGAGCTTCCTGAAAATTCACCTTATCAATTCGACAATCAAAATGGGCTTACTATTAAACCAAGTGCTAGAGCTAATAAAGTCGCCAAAGAGGAAAGCGATAATACAAAAAGCAATTAGGCACGAACAAAGATTAAAGTTTCATACTGAAACGTATTTGGAAGCCTCGGAAATGTCGCAGCCTTTGACAACCTTTTTGGATTGGGTAAAGACTTTGATACCAAAAGACAAATACAACATTTTTGTAAGTTTATTTCAGTTTCCCACACCAATAGTTGAATTGACAAGTAGGATTTACAACGAACTGGAAAGAGTATTTGACGGTAGAAATTCTGCCGTCAATTTCCAGTTTAATGACAGTACGCTCCGGGACGATTGGGAGTACTACAGACAAGAAGAGTTGAAAGAACCGGACATTTGGAAGCATAAGGGTTGGCAGAAAATGAAAACGGGTATCAATTCTATTTTGATAGTAGATTTACCAGTCGAACAAAAGGAGCAACGTCCCGAGCCATATTTTTATTGGTTGGACATTGACCACGTAATTGACTTTAGCTTTAAAGGAAAAAAGATAGAGTGGATTATATTTCGTCAGGGAGACAACAAAGTTGCAGCGTTTGACGATGAATACTTCCGGGTATTTGAATTAGACAGCAACAATGAAATAAAAAGAGACACGTTAATTGAGACTAAGCATGACTTAGGTTATTGCCCGGCTACTTTCTTTTGGAGTACTGAATTATCAAGTAAGTTCCCGGAACTAAAGAAAGCACCAATTAGCTCACAATTATCAAACTTAGATTGGTTACTGTTTTTCTCAATCAGTAAACGTCATTTAGATTTATACGCACCATACCCGATTTACAGCGCATACGCTGCCGATTGTTCATTTTTGAATAACGAGACCGGGGATTATTGCGATGGTGGATTTTTACGAAACAGTTCGCAGAAGTACAAAATGTACAGGGACGGAACAGTGGAACGCTGCCCTGTATGTGCTGAAAAGCGAATTGCTGGCGTAGGTTCATTCATTGAGATACCAGTACCTAGCGGAGTGGACAGCCCCGATTTGAGAAACCCGGTTCAAATTACAACCATTGATAAAGAAAGTTTACAGTACAATGTTGATGAAGCAATGAGACTGAAAGCTGAAATTTATTCAAGTGTAGTTGGAGAGGGTGGGGAAGCGATAAAGAAACAAGGCGTAAATGAAATGCAAGTATCGGCAAACTTTGACGATAAAACTACAATCTTAAACGGTTTAAAGGTAAACTATGAGAGAGCGCAAAAGTTCGTTGACGATACGATTTGCAGATTGAGATACGGAGACCAATTCATCAGCAGTTCCATCAATTTAGGGACTGAATTTTATATTTACACAGTAGATGACTTGTATGGTCAATACAAACAGGCAAAGGAAAACGGTGCAAGTGAAGCGCAATTGGATTTGATAACCGAACAGATCATATCAACGGAAAACAGGAACAATCCGCTACAAATGCAACGAATGCTTATCTTGAAACAGTTAGAGCCATACAGGCATAATACCCGGGATGAATTAATATCCTTATACGATAAAAATTTAATTGACCCGGTAATGTTTAATATAAAAATAAATTTTAGTACATTTGTCGACAGATTTGAGAGAGAAAACACAAATATCATTGAATTTGGTTCTTTACTCTCTTTTGACAAGAAAATAGAAACCATTTTAAACGTATTCAAAAGTTATGGCGAAAACGCAAAACCCGGAACAGGGAGCAACGTCTGAAAAGACACCGGAGGAAATCAAAGCCCAACTGAAAGCTCAAAGAGAGGCAGCCGAAAAGGCAATGACAAAGGAGGTTTATTCTAAAACCGTAAAGGATAAAGAAAAACACCTTTTCCATGTGAAACTTGATAAACCAAATTTCAACAAAGAAAATGGGGAAAAGTTATCAGTAGCATACGTTCAACTCTTCCATAAGGCAGAGTTTGGACAGTTCAAAGAGGCAGCCCCACGATTGGGATTCAAGGTTGTTGAAGTACTATGGAATCCCGATACGGATAACACCGTAACAGAGTAGTAAATTTATCAACCACTAATTAAAGGGTAAAATTATGGCATTAACAGAAGATGTGCTAAAACAGAACGCTGATTTAGCAACGCTCACACCGGAGCAAATTACAGCAATTACAACACTTTCGACAAATGACGAAAACACAGTAATCGGAAAGAAAATTGGGGAGTTACATGGACAGTACGATAATGACGTTGTTACGGTAGCCGGGGTACAAAAGAATCAAGGTGAGAAATCGTACGATTTTGTAAAACGAGTACTGGGAGACTTCAAAACGAAAGCAGAAAGTGCAGCAACATTGACCGGAGAGATCACAACATTGAAAAGTGAGATTGATGGTTACAAAACCCAAATTGCAGCCGGGAAAGGAAACGAGTTAATAGCTCAACAGCTAAAGGATGCTCAAAAGAAAGCAGATGACTTACAGAAACAGTACGACACGGACAAAACAGCATGGGACACCGAAAAGGGTACATACGTTAGTGAAGTGAATACAGTAAAACTGGAAACAGAATTCGACAAAGCCACTGCCAAATTGAAATTCCAAAAACAATATCCTGAAACTGTTCAGGCGGTATTATTGGACAATGCAAAGCGTTCGATTTTATCAACTACCAAACAGGATTGGACAGAGGTAGATGGGAAAAAAGTATTGGTGTTCCGGGATAAGGATGGAAACATTTTAAACAACCCGGAAAACAAACTTAATCCTTACACAGTATCTGAATTGCTGGCAAAGCAATTAAAGGACGTTCTTGATTTAGGTAAGCCACAAGGTGGAGGCGGTACAGGCAATCCCCCAACATCAGGAGAAACAGTAGACATTGCAGATTTAGGTTCAGCAAAAACACAAGTTGAAGCGGATGCAATGATTGCAAAGTATCTTTTGGCAAAAGGATTGACAAGGGGTTCGCAGGAATTCGCAACCGAACAAACAAAAATTCGTAAAGACAATGAAGTTTCAAAACTTCCTGTTCGATAACGTGCATGGGTAACACGTAGTAAATAAACAAAGTATTTAATTTTAAACAAAACATTTATTATGAGTTTAATTCTAACAAGAATCCAAAATTTGAGAGAGAAATCAAATTTGGATAAAAACGAATTGAGACCCGGACGTTATGGTGGATTGGATTTATTCATGATGCAATCGAATGACCCTGCCGGAATTTTGACACCGGAACTTAAAGCGAAAGCGGAAAAGAGTATCGGTAGTGTATTGGAAACCCCGGTTATTGATTACGATGGTACAATTACGATTGGTAATACACGTACAGTGACAATTGCCGACAGTGAAAACACTTCAAGAATGTTGCAGATTACATTTGCTACCTACGCATGGGGATTTACCAGCGTTCCAGCTATGTTCACGAACAATGAAGTAAGCATGCAAGCGGATTTTGACCGTAAGTTCTTGAATTACCTTTACAAGTTCGCTGAAACTATGGACGTAACTGCAATTGCAGCCCTTTCAGCAGCCAAAACACAAGTGTTCGCTGACCAATTGGTTTATGCAGTAGCTGGTAATACGTTGGAAGCAACTTTCAAACAACGAGACAATGTAATTGGAGACATCAACCCAATCATGAACGCAAACAAGTATTATGGAAACATGCACTTGCTGGGTAATTCAGGCATTCAGAGCGTAATTGAAAAGTTGAAACAGCACGGACTATGGAACGATGTAAACAAACAGTTGGAGTACTCTGACAAGATTTTGCACTTTTCAAGTAACATTTCAAACGCTTCAAACAAATTCGCAACGGCTTACGCTGTAGCTGGTGGTAGCGTTGGTTTGTTGACCCGTTTCGAAAGAGAATCAATTTTGGGTACAGTAACACCGGACGGTCACGAATGGGGTATTGATACTCTTCCAATGTTGAACTTCCCTATTGGTACTTATTACTACCAGTCAGTAGGTGATTTCAGTGCCATTGCTGGGGCTGCAACTGCCGACATGACCCGGGTACGAAAAGAACACTTCGGATTTGCCGTTGACGTAGCATTTGTTACATCTTACAACAGCGCACCATCGACTATTGCAAGCCCAATCCTAAAGATTGAAATTGCAACTGAGGGAGTTGCTGACCAATTGCAAGTGAACATTGTGAACACTACTGCAAGCCCAGTAAACACAAAAGAAGTTCCAGCGTAAGCGGATAAAGTAAATTAATCATAAAAAGGGGATAAAGGCAATTTGCCCTATCCCCTTTTTTCCAATAAATCAAAGCGATGTACAGACCCGAGATAATTACACAGAACCTATTACACCTATTAGGGTGGAGACAGAACTACAATACGGCTGATTTTGCAATAGCCGATACACTGACACAATCAGAAAGCGGTCAGTACTTTCAGGACATACACCCGTTGCTGACACTGGATAATGTAAAGGCAATTGCCCCGGACTTCGAAAGTATATCACTTAGTGCATGGGTAGAAGCTACCCAGTACCGTAAGGGAGACCGTAGGAGCGACAATAATGTTGATTACAGGGCAAAGGTTGATAATATAGGAAAAGTCCCGGAAACAAGCCCAAACGAGTGGGAGTTATTCGACCCGTTCAATGAATGGTTAGAAAACAAAACCAAAGCATCAATTCTGAATGCAGTACAAACGTTCTTTTCAGATAAGATGATTGAGACAACAGCAAAGAGCATATTGGAAAACAAAATATTGTTTGACGGTTCAGGACGGTTGACAGACTTAGTACCAAATTTAAACCGATTAGTTGGATTTGAGATAACCCCAATACGTTCAAAGGGAATAACACTAAAGATTGAACGGATTGGAACGCAATTCACAGGAACGGGGGAAATGAAACTTTATTTATTCCATTCGAGTAGTTCCGAACCAGTAAAAGAAATTACAATTACCCGGACAAAGGATGGAGCAATGGAATGGTCATTACAAAATGATTTAATACTGCCATACGTTAGCGATTCAATTGATGCTGGGGGTAGTTGGTTCTTATGTTATGATCAAAGAGAAATTGGAGCGATGCAAGCGATATTCAAAAGCCGGGATTGGTCAAAAACACCGTGCGATACTTGTAACCGAGAGGAACACCAAAGTTGGTCAATTTGGAGTAAGTATTTGGAAGTACACCCATTTAGAACCACGGTAGAAAACCCCGGGGATATGCTTGAAATAGATAAAAATGTTTATACATACGATTCAAACTATGGATTGAATTTACAGATCACAATGGAGTGCGATTTGACAGACATAATCACAGAGCAAAGGAAAGCATTTCAAAATGTGATAGGCTTACAGGTAGCATCGGACTTCATCCGGGAGATGGCATACAATCCACAATACAGGATAAACCGGACACAACAGAACTTCACACGAATGGAGTTGCTTTATGAGTTGGACGGGGATAGCCAAAGCCCAAAGAAAAGCGGTATCAACTATAAATTAAACCGGGCAATGCAAGCATTGAAAATGGACACAACAGGAATAAACCGGGTATGTATGCCATGTAAAAGTGAGGGATTGCGTTACAGAACCATATAATGATTGAGGCAATACAACGTAAAATCGACAGGCTAACGGATTATAGAGACCGGATTGCAGAAATAATTCAGGAGGAATTAATGAACAATGAGGACTTTATACTAACCATGAATGCCGATGACCAATTATACGATGAGGGTATAAACCGGGTAGGCGTAAGTATTGAAGATTACGCACCGTACACAATGCGCACACTAGCTATCAAAACGGAAAAGGGTCAACCGACTGATAGAGTAACATTGAGAGATACCGGAGCGTTTGAGCAATCATTCTTTATAGAATTCAGAGCCGATGAATTTGAAATAAAAGCATCGGATTTTAAAGCGGAAAAATTAGTCGTAAAATACGGAAAGCAGATAATGGGACTAACTGACGAAAACGTACAAAGGCTAATAAAGAAAATTACACCACGTTTAATTTGGGAGATAAATAGATGAGCATAAACAAAGCACCAAAGCCAGCGAACCCGGTTCTAATAGATCGGGTATTGGCATCTTTACAGGACACGTTAGTACTAAAGTTATCATGGTTAGATTTTGCGTTTGGAAGAGCGCAAAGGCTGGTAACAAAGAAAGGAAACGTGGATTATTATTACCCCGGAGTATTTACAGGGGATAAGGAGTATAGAAACGTATTGCCGGGGGAATATACCGGGAACTTTAGTTTCTTTGTAATTTCAGACCCGCAAACGGTAGATTATGTACAGCACCAACGCAATAACATAACGGCTAATTTTTCATTGATATTTTGGTACAACCTAAGTAAAATTTACCCCGGGACAAACGAGCGTAAAACAGAACAGATAAAAGCTGAAATACTGAAAGTAATTACAGAGGCTATATTACCAGCCGGGAGGATAACGGTAGAAAAGATTTACGAACAGGCAGAAAACATTTACAAAGGTTACAGCCTGAAAGAGATTGAAACACAATTTTTAATGCACCCATTTGGAGGACTAAGGATTGAGGGTGAAATTTTAGTAAAGGAGAGTTGTTGATGGGATTACTTTTAGCTTATAGTATGTTTGTTGGATTGCTTTCAGCATTCATAATCTTATTCATTACAAAAATAGGATTACGAGATTGGGTACAGGTTCACGGTTCAGAACTGATAAACAAATTATTCAGTTGTCAATTTTGCCTTAGCTTTTGGGTAGGTGTTTTGATAAGCTGTATATTATTAATTTTTATTACTTTTACAGGCGGTTATTTACAACCGCTTTATATATTTATACCCATTTGTAGCACACCAATAACAAGAATGATTTTATGAAAACAATGACAATCGAGGGACATGTAGTGAGGATATTTGACAGCATTGACGAACTGCCAATTACTAGATTTCATAAGTACAATAAGTATTTATTGATTGATAGCAGAATTGGAAGTGATTTAAACGATGTGTTGGCACGTATCGACAGAGCTATCCGCTACATAGGGAGTAACAAAGAATTAGCAGTTGTAGAGCTTGAAAATATGAAACAAGCCATGTTCCTGATAAACGAAACGATTTGTCCACGTCATTTGGCATTTGCTGCATTGGTTGATTCGATAGATGGGAAGAGGATAACAGACCTTTCAGACGAAAGTATGCAAGGCGTAGTTGATACGCTGGGGAAAACAAAAACCAATTTTATAGATCGTTTCATTGAGACGGTCAAAAAAAAAATGGATGAAGAGCTAAATTTGTACTTCCCCAGTAAGTTTGAAGATGCAAACATAAAGGAGTATTATGATAGGCTTAAGTCAAGAATGCAACTAATGTTAGATAAGATAATCCGGGGGATAGACCACAAAGAACAAATCAACGAAATAGATGATTTCCTTTTGAGTTTATCAAAGCCCCGGATATTTTGGGGAAAGGACGGGGCTGAAATTATGTTCGACAAACAATATGAAGATATGTGTTTACTTTTAGCTCAAAAACTAACAGTTGACCCCAAAAAAATGACTGTATTACAGTTCTACAATGCTTTTGAGTACATAAAGAAAACAATTGGCTCAAATGATCCCAAAGAATAGCAAATAAAGACTTTTATACCCGAAACGGTAAAACGTACAGGATAAACAAGAAAGTCCCAAATTTGCCAAATTCCCAATAAATTACTTACTATAAACAAATAGAAATCATGGCAGAAAATCCGCTAAAATATAGAGAGCTAATTGAACCTGATGATAGTATTGAAAATGCTATCAAACAACTAACGCAATTGGGAGAAACTTACGACAAAATGATTGGTAAGGTAAGAACCGAGGCAACCGCACTTGAAACGAGTGTAAAGGGATTGAGTGGAGCAACTGACGAACACCGGGAAAAGATAAAGAATACTTACAGAGAGGTAGACAAGCTTACTAAAGCACAAAACGACTTAACTCAGGCACAAAGTACACAGGCGCAACAATTAGCATCTCTCAAAGCATTACAACAGGAACAGAACGCAGTAAACAAACTTACAGCGCAATACAACAATAACGTTGAGGGTTCATACAACCGTTTATCTGCCGAATATGCATTGAATAAAGTCAAGATAAACCAAATGTCTCAGGCATGGAGAGAGCAAACCGAAGAGGGAAAACGATTCGTAGCCGGGACAAATGAGATTTACCAAAAGATGATTCAAATGCAGGAAATTACCGGAAAGCACACGTTGAGCGTAGGTAATTATTCAAAAGCAAATGCAGGATTAGGTAGAAGTATTTCAATGATGGCATCGGAACTACCGAATGCAGCGCAATCAATGCGTATTTTCATCATGTCTCTTTCTAATAACTGGATGCAACTGGGTGATTCAATCAAAGCAACCAATTTAGAGCAAAAGGATTTAATGAAACAATTCAAAGCAGGATTGATTGACACAAAGCCTGACAGTACAATTAAACAGATCATGAAATCAATGGTATCATTCAATGTGATATTGATGGTTGGGGTAACATTATTCAGTTTATACGGGGAAAAAGCCATAAACTGGATAGCTAGTTTGTTCAAGTCAACAGATGCAATTGAGCAAAACAAAGCAGCATTGAAAAGGCTAAATGAAATAAAGTTAGAGCAAAATAAAAGTGCAGCGGTGGAATTGGTACGGGCTAAATTACTATATGATGCTTCACAAGATACAACACGTTCATTAGGAGAGAGGAAAAAAGCCGTTGACGAACTTCAAAAACAATTCCCGGCATATTTCAAGAATATAGATGACGAACAGATATTAGCAGGAAAAGCAGCCGGGAAATACAGGGAACTTGCTGGGGCAATACTTGCATCAGCCAAAGCCCGTGCAGCGGAGGAAATGATTGTAGAAAATCAAAAAAAGATACTAGAATTAGAATCAAAAAAGGCAGATGCATTAAGAAACAAAACACTTTCAGAAAACCAACTAACAAAAGACAAAAAAGATTCAGAACGTTCAACAAAAGGTGCTGGGCTGAACCCATCTGAACAAATAATTGGGTTAGCAATTGGGACAAAGAAATCAATTGAGGATATAAAGTCATACGGGAATGAAGCCCAAACAGCCCAAAAGCAAATCGACCTACTTAGTAAGGCAAACGATAAACTTGTAAAATCAGTAAACATAAATGATTTATTAGTTGACCCGGGAAAACCCAAAAAAGACCCAGCCGAAAAGAAAACAACCATTTACCACGATGCAGACGTAAAGGAGTTTGAATGGAAACAGGCAATGGAAGAGTCATTGACAAAAACAATGATTGCTGGTAGAACTCAGGATGTGGAAAGCCTTAATTTAAGTATCGACAAAAAGAAAGAAAAAGTTGATAAGTATATTGAGGAACTTCAAAAGCAACAAAAGAAAATACAGGAAACATTAGATCAGACAAAAGACCCTAAGCAAAAGAAACAAGCGCAAAAGGACTACGACAAGGTTACCGGAAAGCTAACAGATTCATTGGGGTTACAAACTGGATTAGATGCACAGTATGAAGAGGAACGCAAAAAAGGAATTCAGGACATTGACGATAAGTATGCATTAATAGCAATAGACAAGAAAAAAACTGAATTAGAAACATTACTTTCTTTGACTGAAACAGGAACGGAAGAGGAAAACAAAATCAAGTTGCAGATACTCGAAAATGGCAGAAAAGAAGCATTGTTGAAAAACCGTCAAGGTACAATTGAAACGAGACAGGATGAAAAACTAATCAATTCAAAGTATGACCGTTTGATTTTGGAGCAATCAACTAAGTTCGATACTGAAAAATCAATGTTGTTATTCGATGCACAGCAACGGGACGAAAAGACCGAATTTGACAGATTGAACCATACAGAAAAGGAAAAGACACGTTTCCGGTTACAGGCTGAAAAAGACCGATTGGAAAAGATTCTTTCTTTGAATGAAATGGCTGGGGCAAAACTAAGTAATAAAGAAGTTTCCCAAATCAAAGATACCATTGCCAAAATCAATGGAGAAATGAAAGCCAATGATGGTAAGAAAGGGAAAACAGATATTTATAGTTTGATTGGATTAGACTTAGATGATGATAAAAAATCAGCTATAAATGAATCTACGAGCTATGCTTTAGGAAAGTTAGATGAAATATTACAAGCGAATGTTACTTTAGCAGAAAAAGCAGTAGAAGCATCGCAAAAAGAAGTTGATGCTAAAAAAACAAATCTTGATAATGAGATTGAAGCTCGAAACAATGGTTATGCCAGCAACGTATCAGGAGCTACAAAAGAGTATGAAGCATCAAAGAAAACGCTAGAAAAGGCACAAAAAGACAAAGAGAAAGCAGCAAAACAACAGGCTCAATTAGAAACAGTAATGCAAACGGGTAGTTTGATTACAGCCTCAGCAAACATTTGGAGTTCTTTATCAGCAATCCCGGTTATTGGTGTAGGTCTAGCATTGGCAGCATTAGGGGTAATGTGGGGTTCATTTGCAGCATCAAAGGTAAAAGCTGGACAGGTAGCAAAGGCAAGTTATGGAGAGGGTGGATTTGAGTTCTTAGACGGTGGAAGCCATCAGGGAGGGAATGACGTACCAATTGGTAAAACACCTGACGGTAGGGATAGACGTGCCGAGGGTGGAGAGATGTTGGCAGTGATACGGAAAACATCAACCCGGAGATACCGACACATATTACCGGACATTATCGACAGTTTGAATCACGGTGTTTTTGAATCAAAATACTTGAATGCTTACGGAACAGGTGGAATGTCAATAAACATAAACAGCCCCGGGACAAACGTAAAAGAATTGGAACGGGATGTAAGTGAGATAAGGAGACAGGGAGAAAGAAAGTATTTCACAGATGGGAAAGGTCAAATAATTGAGATTTACAAAAACTTAAAACGTACTCACAAATGAACGAATATCAGTTTTTAATAAACAACAGGCTAGTCGCTCCAAACTATAAGGATGACATTTTAAAGGAGTACGAATTAGAATCAGGACAAATATTTTTCAGGACAAATCTGTCCGGAAAACTTGTTTTGTTACGTTCTGACTACGATTGGTTAGATTCACAGCCATTCGACACAAAGTTCATACTAACAGTACAGAGGAAGAAAGCCGGGGTATTTGAGGATTACCATTCAGGTACTTTCTGTAAAACGGATGTAAAGTGGAATGTAGACAACAGAACTTGTGAGCTTAAGATAAACGTAAATGATAATTACATCAGCATATTATCAGATTACGAAAAAGAATTCAATTTGATTGAGCTAGCACCGGGTATAAATAACCTTACAATAGTAAAACGTCCTGTAATACAAGTTTACGTTTTAGGTAGTAGCATAGTTACATTCTTATTGGGCGGTACATACTGGGAACAAAGTGCCGAAAAGGTTATAACAGTGGATTCACAGATGGCAGATTATCATTTTAGTTTGAATACAGAATTGATTGAATATGAAGTTACCACAGCATCCGAACTAAATGGTATTTACGCAGGTACTGCTACATTGGGAGGAAAGATATACAGAAAGGATGGATTGTATTACATTTTAGTTTCTGATTATAGCAATGCATCAATTAGGAAAACGTCAGATAATAGCATTAGATCATCAATTACAGGTGCAAATCTATTCACAAACAATCAAGGTCAAGTTTTCCATTTTGTAGTAGGTGCAGTACAATGTTATGTGACGGCTTACAAAAGGAATATTTATATGAGGTATTTAATGGATGTAACATCGTACAATGGAACTACCACATACGACATACCAACAGATGATATTTTATTGGATAATTTGAACTATCGTAAGTGTTTAGGATATGGAGTAACGGGATTAGCAACTATAAATCTTCAAACAACTACAACGCCAACTAAATACGGAAAGAATGATACCGGGGAATATTTTAAAGAACCTTACAGTATTTATGGTCAAAAGTTTTATCCGGTTTCAAGGAATTCATGGATAAACACATCGATATGGTTTAATTTTTCTTTATTTGATTATCAGATAGAAGAGTACGGAAAGAAAGATTACATCTTGAAAGATGTTTTTTATTTGAATGATGTGATACGTGTTTTACTGGATAAAATTGCACCGGGGATAACTCACTTAGGGACATCAGAATATTCAGAGTTCTTTTACGGAACTACAAACCCAATAACAAACCAGTCATTCAGAATAATGATGACACAAAAATCAAACGTATTACATGGAGAGTATGACAAGCCAGCACAAAAAGCAACGATAACTATGAGAGATGTTATGAATATGTTGAGAGACTGTTTCCAGTGCTATTGGTGGATTGACAACGATAAATTGAGGATAGAGCATATTTCATATTTTAAGAACGGAGGAACATACACAGGAACACCTGAATATGGATTTGACCTAACACAGATTTTAGATTCAAGAAATAAAAAACCCTTAGATTATATGTTTGGAAATTATGAATACGACAAATTGACAATGAACCAATACTATCAATTTAGTTGGATGGATGACAAAGTTTCACAAGCATTCATTGGCTATCCAATAGAAATAAAATCGAATTATGTTGAGCCAAATAAGAATGAGAATATTAGTGTATCATTATTTACAACTGACATAGATTTTATGTTGCTGAACAATAGCGAACTTTCACAAGATGGATTTGCTTTGTTTTCAGCCGTTAATGCTGGAGGGGTAATGAGATTACCATTTATTGAGAGAACGATTGATGATGCCGTGCTTAGGCTACAAAACGGGTACATGAGTTGGATTACTCTACACCCGAACTATTGGACATCTAATCTACCCGCTAAAAACGTAAATATAAATAATGAACAATATCCTAGTTACATGTTGAATGGAATAGAGAGAAAGAAAAAACAGACCGTTCAATTTCCCAGTGAAGATGACCCCGACCCAATGAAACTAATAAAAACATCTTTGGGAGATGGTCAGATTGAGAAAATTAGCGTAAATTTGTCGAGTCGAATGAACAAAATAACATTAAGATATGATACCGAATAATAATTTCAACATATTCCCGTGGTATTTAAGTCCTGAGAAACAGAACCACAAGAAAGATTATGCATTTGGAAGTATATTTTGTTTAGCAACACCGGATAGGCAACTACTACCATTTCAGATCATACGGAACACCCGAGCCAATATAGTGCAAAGCGTAATACTTTGCGATTTAAACGGAAACGAATTACATAATATCACATCTCAAATGAGTTCAACCGGATTAGAGTTGAAAAGATTTATAACAGATGGATATGATTTGATAATTTACCCGGGCGTTTTACCAATGGCAATTGAAACACCGGAGGGAAGATATTACGCAAAGATTTCGGACGGGGTAGAAACATGGTACAGCGAGGTATTCACAGTAATACGAAATTTGGATAGCTATTTGAAAATTCAGTATTGGGACGTTGAAAACTTTGAATTATCATACGGGCATATTGATTACACCGGGGCTTACAAATCAACAGTATATTTACCAACGCAATTGGGAAAGCCTGATTACCCATTTGAAGAGGATGTGAGTAAAAGAGATGGTTACCAGTTTGTAGAAAAGCAGATCAGCGAAAAGACATACAAATTCACTTTCCTAGCAACTGAATATCTATGTGATGCAATGCGATTAATCAGAATGCACGATTACATAGAGATAACCAACAAAGGAGATGTTTACCCGGTTGATACTTTCCTTATAACACCAAAGTGGCAAGATCAGGGAGACTTAGCAGCCGTGCAAGCGGAATTTGAATGTGGAACAGTAGTAAAGAAAATAGGCAGAGGGGTAGTGCCATCAAATATAGATTTCAACAACGATTTCAACAACGATTTTAAAAAATAAGAATAATTATGGCAAACTGGACAGACCTTAAAGCAGCCGTTGCAGCGGTAATCAAAACAAATGGGACTAATGCTATTACTGGGGTACTATTACAAACTACTTTGAATAGCATAATTGATAATTTAGGATTATCAAATCAATATAGAGGAAGAGCTATACCAGATACCAATCCGGGAACACCTGACGGTAATATGTTTTATATTGCAATTGATAAAGGAACTTATTCCAATTTTAGTGGAATAGTTATAGATAATAACGGTTTTTATATCATAAAATCTGAAAATAACAATTGGGTTTTAGAACATATTTTTGATGAACATTTAACTCACTTTGATGTAAAAAAAGAATATTTTCCAGTTGAAGAATCACAAATTACGATTTCAAACAATGTTATTACAATACCAAAACTACGGAGAAATATGCCTGATGGGACATTTGCAGAAATGCAAGCCCCTGTAACATTTAATATATCATCTTTATTTGATTATTTTATAGCTAAAATTGATGGGTTTTTAGTTGGCAGTATTTCAAAACTTGTAATTGAAAAAGGGCAGAACCAATTTTTTTGGCAAGAACCTGTAAAAAATTCACAATATGATGTCGTTGTATTTAGTACGGGAGGTTTTTTTTATTCAAAATATGCAAGTATTCAAGCATGTTTTTTAAATAAATCATATGCTTTGCATGGATATGGAGAAGATCAAAAAAAAACACTAAAAGAAGTTGAATTTGAATTTTTAGATCAAACAAGTGTATTAGTGGGAACATATACTCAACCTACTGCAGAATTTGGTGGGGGCGAAACAGGATTTATAACATCTCCCGAATTGATAGAATATAATGGAATAATCAAGAAAATACATGTTGATGTAGTTAATACCGGAACTTATCAATTTGCAGTTGCAACATTAGATCAATTTAATAAAGCAATAGTTTCTACACGATATAATGTTGCTTTAAATGCTGGTGAAAATAATGTATTAATTGAAATTCCAGTATTTACAGGACAAAGATTATTGATGAAAATATCATCCGGAAACACAAAATATTTTCACTCAGGAGGTTCAGGAATAGGTCCAAATTTTTTATATTCTGAAACCGAATCAGTTGCACTTCATTATTTAGCGGATAATGTGAATTATGGTGGAGGTATTCCATTCACATACACAATGGAAAAAAGAGTATCTCCATTCGCATTTAAAGAGGAATTATATAATGTAAAAGCAGATGTTGCAACACTTAAAAATAAAACAGATGTAATTGTATTATCAAGATTAGGAGTAAAATATAAACTTATTGTAGATGCAAATGAAAATCCAGCATTAAAATCATTGAATTATAAAAATGTATTGTGTTTGGGCAATTCAATTACAAAACATGATATTATGCCGTTTTGGTGGGGTTTGTGGGGAATGGCAGCAACTGAAAGATCAAAAGATTGGGTACATGTTTTACAATCAAAGTTGCAAGTAAAAGAACCAACAGCAGTTTGTAACGGTTATAATGTGGTTCATTACGGAATGTGGGAACAAAACCACGGTAGTACTGATCTTTCATTATTTGATCAATTATTGGTTAATGGTACTGATTTAGTCGTATTGCGTTTGGGTGAAAATGTTGCAGTGCTAACAAATTATACTGAACATCTTTTGGAATTAATGGATTATATTTGGTCAAAATTACCATCCGTTGATATTATATTAGCCGGGGAGGTCATGGATGCCAATGTACAGAAAGATGCTGCAACGAAAGCAGCCGCAGATGCAAGGGGAGTTCCTTTTATTGATTTATCATATATGTGGGGACAATCTCAATATTTAAGCAATGTAAATACTCAAGTATATGGAGACGATAACCAATGGCACACTATTTCAGACGGAGGAGATATTGCCCCCGGAGTTGCCGCACATCCGGGAGATATAGGGCATGAAGCAATAGCAAATTCAATTTTTGAGATATTATAAACTTTAATAAAATCAATAAAACAACTAAAATGAAAGAAACAGTTATTGACTTTAGCCACATTTACACAATAACCGCAATGTTATTCTGTATTTACATTCTCGTTTTACTTGCTATTTTAGCAGACCTTTGGTCAGGATTAAGGAAAGCAAAGAGGCGTTGCGAAATTAGATCATCGTTTGGATTCAAAAGAACAGTTGATAAATTAGCCCGGTATTACAATGCACTATTTGCCCTAACAATCATTGACATCATGCAGATGATAGCAGTATGGTACTTAGATACATTTTACGGGTACATGATACCTCTAATACCATTCATTTCAATTTTAGGAGCTATAGGAATAGGAATGATTGAAATTAAGTCCATCTTTGAGAAAGCAGAGGACAAAGCACAATTTGCACACATTGGGGATTTAGCAGGGAGAATCATTGCCAACAAAGATGATTTGACCGAAATAGGGAAAGCCATTGCAGACTATATGACTGAAAAGGATGTCAAAGAGAAAGAAAAGGATTTAATAACTAAAAATTGATATTATGGCAAAAGCAAAATCTTGGAAAACATCACTGATGGGAGTAATTGGAATAATAGTTTTATTGGTATGCCTTTTACTTATTTATTTAGGTAAATGCACATTGACTGAATTAGCTTCATTCCTTTCCCCAATGGCTTTATTTCTTGTTTCAATAGTTTCTTTTCTAACAAAAGATTCAGACGTTACCGGAGGAACGAGACAAGGATGAAAGCACTAATACCAATTATAAAAACTATTGCAGCCCTATTCAATTTGGATTGGGTTGCAATTGCTGCATTTATATCCGTTGAAACAGGCGGATTGGGATTCAGTAAAGAGACCGGGAAAATAATAATTCAGTTTGAGCCTAAATGGTTCAAAAGATTAGTTCCATACGCTCCATCCGGGAAATGGAGTTTGAATGGAATTGAGATTCAGGTTAAGGAATGGTTAGCGTTTAATGACGCATTCGCAAAGAACCCGGACGGAGCAATGCAAGCAACCAGCATCGGATTGGGTCAGATAATGGGATTTCACTGGAAAACATTAGGCTATAAATCAGTTGGGGAAATGTGGGACGATGCAAAGAAAGGCTTAGACCGTCAGATTTGGCAGATTTGCAAATTTATAGTCATGGATATAAAGTTGAAATCATGCTTACAAGCCCATGACTGGGACGGGGTAGCCAGCATTTACAACGGGTCTGGATATAAATCACTGGCAAAGAAAATACCCCGAGAGGCTTACGACATTAGTTTAGCCAAAGCATACGATTACATTTCCAAAACATATAAGTAAAAACAGTTATGAAAAAACGAAAGAGATCATTGCTGAAAACTATCTTACTTTTGATATTAAGATATGAACGTTGGAAAATGAACCCAAAGAACATGTACACAGTATTTACACTAGAACAAACATACAAAGGATTATGAAAACAAAAAGTTGGTTATTTATTTTGGCAGGACTTTTATTGTTCTCAGCCGGATTTTTTGCAGGGCGTTGGACAATCGCACCGGAAATTAAAACAAAGTACGTCAAAGGGCAGGAAACGCACGACACGTTGTATTCAGAGGTATTAGTACCTTACAATTCAAAGATACCGGATAACCCGGTACTGCCGACAACACCGGACACGATAAAGTTACCCGGGCAACCGGAGTACATAACGCTGAAAGTAGACACGGCAAAGATCATCGCAAACTATGTCAAAGAAAACAGTTATAAAAACCTATTATTCGACAATACGAACGGGAAACTAATAATTGAATCGGTAGTACAATACAATGCAATGAAGAAACTGGCATACACTTTTACACCCATTCAGAAAGAAGTAACCAAAATATACAAACCAGTAATAACACCATATTTGGGAGTATCTTATAACTCATTTGGATATTATGGGGCTGGCGGTGGAATTTATTACCATGACGTAGGAGTTGGGGCAAAGTACATGACAAACTTCAACAATAAAGGTTACGAGATAAGTTTGAACTATAAATTTTAAACAAACGGAAAAACACCGGGGAAAAGCGATATTAATTGCAGTTCCCCGGTTTTCTGTTTTCCTGCTTTTCGTGGCAAAATTGACACGTTCTATTTGAAGATAAACAAACGTAGCGATACAGTAAGAAAGTTCCAAATTCGACAAATTAGCCTGAAATTACTTTTCAAAGTCAAAAAATATCAAAAAATGTTGGTTGAAGTCAAAAAAAACAAAAAAAACATGGAAAAGTTTTGTCAACACAAAATAAAACTTTAAATTCGCACCGTAATTGAAACTAACGATGCAGCGTGTTACTGTATAAATCAAAAGAGAGCAATGGAAACTACCAACATTTACAACGGACTTAACTACACAGTTGCAGAGATCAACCGTAACTACAAAATCAAAGTGAGTGGTGTAAACTTCGAGGGAGACAAAATACATAAGTTAGTAGGAGTTTCAGGATTAATAAACCTGATTGGAATTGAGTTGACCAACAAACTTGTTGACCGGGCTTTTGATTGTACAGAGGACAAATGCGAATGCAAACTAAGAAGAGGAATTCGAATTATATTTTATTGTTATTGAATTATTTTATATATTTGCGCAGGATAATAAGTAACATTTTATAAGATGGAAAATTGGAAAGATATTAAAGATTTTGAGGGTCTATATTTAGTCTCTAATCATGGAAAAGTAAAAAGAGTAGCACGAATTATAGATAGAAAAAGAAATGGTAAATTAAATTATAAAGAAAAGGAACTTTCACAGCATTTAGACAAATATGGATATAAGTGTGTCAGTTTACAGAAAGATGGTAAAAGATATTCAAAGCTAGTTCACAGATTAGTAATGATAGCATTTAGCAATGAGCAACCAAAACCAACCGTTAACCACAAAGATGGAATTAAAATAAATAATTACTTCTCAAATTTAGAATGGGCTTCTATTATTGAAAATATAGAACATGCAATTAGAAATGGTTTACGTGGAGATAAAACGAAAACAGTATATAAGTACAAAGATGGAGTTTTGAAAGAAACATATAATTCAATAAAAGAGGCAGCATTTGAAAATAATATAAGTAAAACATCAATTATCCATTATATTCAAGGTAATAGAAATTCAAAAAAAGGATATAAGTATACAACAATTAAAGAATAAACTAAGAACTCCACCGGGGGATTACTCGGAGCAATTATGATAAACGAATTAATAACACCCGGAGACTGGGAACTAAAGGAACAGGGGGATGCAAACGAATATTGCATAGTAACAACAGATAACATTTGGGTTGCCGGATTCAGACTAAATGGAATTCAAACAGTAGAAAGGCAATGGGCTAATGGAAAATTGATGGCAGCATCAAAAACGATGTTAGAGGCATTACAAGAAGTTAGAAAAGAAATGTTGAAAAATGGCATTAATTACGACAATGCCCCAACATACAATATCATAAATAACGCAATTAAAAAAGCAACTGAAAAATCATGAAATACTTTAATTCAAGGAACTGGATAAGTCTAATCCAATTATTAGGGACATTATTACTCATTTTATTATTAATCAAATTCAGCAGATAATATGAAAACCGAGAGCGCAAAAATAGTTAGATGTAAAGTTGATATTTCAACATGGTTCAACAAAGAATTGAACAAAGCGGAAATGAAAATCACTTCCCCATCGGGTAAAACAATCACAATAAAAAAGACAGTTATTGAAATGAATTTGAGCCAACTTGAAAAAGTACTATTGACAATAATCGGAGAATGCAAAGATGGAACGGCATTATTGACCGTTGGACAAATGAACATTCTTTTAGATATATTTCACAAGCAATTACAAGTATCAAAAGTAAAATCAAACCAATAAAAACAAAGAGCGATGGAAGAGAAGTTTAAACAACAGTTATTGAAAATTCAAGCCTTACAAATAGAGGCATCGGATTTGGGATTTTGTATGCACGTTATAGTACGTGGGGGAGTGGAGATACAGGATAAAAAGCATTCTCACATTGATGCAACGCTATTCAAAGATAGCAAACAGTTATATGCTGTATGTGAGTTTGAGAATTACGGAGACAATGCAGGGGTGAACATTAACTATTTCATTAGTTTAGTTACCGAGTATTTGAAACTTGAAAGGGAGGAACAGGAAAATGGAAAATAACAATATATTTGGGATTGACTTATATCCAACGCCAAAAGAGGTTATTGAAATGATGCTCCAATCAGTTTCAATCGCTGGCAAAGTAATACTAGAACCGAGTGCTGGAACGGGAAACATCGTAGATTATGTAAAACATTCAGGGGCAAAAGAAGTAATTGCGTGTGAAATAGACTCACGATTACGTCAAATACTATCCGGTAAATGCCATGTAATAGAATCGGACTTCTTAGATTTGACAGCAGAAAAGATTTCACATGTTGATTTGATTATTATGAATCCACCTTTTATGGCTGACGAAAAGCACATATTACATGCGTGGGATATTGCGCCAGCAGGATGTCAGATAATTTCACTTTGTAATGAATCAGTAATCAGTAATAGGTATTCACGCTCCCGGGAACAGGTATGCGATTTAGTAACAAGCTTTGGACGTTCGGAGGATTTAGGCAAATGTTTTGACAATGCAGAGAGAAAAACAAACGTCCGTGTTGGTTGCCTTTGGCTACATAAGCCGGGTACTAGCGAAAATGAGTTTGAGGGATATTTTGACCTTTTCGATTACGAACAGGAACAAATTGACGGTTCAGGAATTGTTAGATATGACTTTGTACAAGATATTGTTTCACGATACGTTGAGGCTGTCAGCATGTTTGATGAGGTAGATGCTGCAAACACTAGAATGTCGAACGCAATATCAGGAGTAACACAACACTTTTCAATAAAATTTGGAGCGACCTACACAAGTAGTAACAATAACTATTCATCAATAAACCGTCAGACTTTTAAAAAGGAGTTGCAAAAATCAGCATGGAGAAAACTCTTTGACCTCATGAAGATGGATAAGTATGTAACTACTGGGGTTATGTCTGACATAAATAAGTTTGTTGAGCAACAAATACACGTACCATTTACAGTGAGGAATGTATATTTGATGATACAAATGATTGCAGGAACTCACGGACAACGAATGGACAAAGTATTGGTAGAGGCTTTTGAGAAAATATGTTCATTCTCATACGAAAATAGTACAGCCGGGGAGGGTTGGAGGACTAACACTGATTTTCTTATCAATAAAAAGTTTATAATGCCTAGAATGTCCCGTATTGGTTGGAGTGGGGAACTGCAATTAGAATACTCATCTAGCTCTAAAATGGATGATATTATAAAAGCTCTTTGCCAAATAAACGGGAGTAATTACGATGAATTTAAACGGTTTGATTATCACATTTCAACGTTAAACAGCAACGTAAAACACCCAATGAATAAACTACAATTTGGACAATGGTATGAATGGGCTTTTTTTCGTTTCAAAGGATTCAAAAAAGGGACTATGCATTTTGAATTTATTGATGAAGATTTATGGCGAAAATTCAACCAACGTGTAGCAGAGATAAAAGGTTGGAAAAACATGGTAGCTCATACGAAAAAGGGTAGAACAGCAAAAACCCAAAGAAAGCCGTAAGCACTATTATAATTCAAAATAAATCAAAAAATTATTGGTTGAAGTCAAAATAAAACACAAAAAACAGGCTAAAACAACAAATAAATTTTTCAATACCAAAGAAAAGACTTTAATTCGCAGTACAATAACAAAACAACCTACCCGGAGGTTACCGGGGAACAAATAAATTATAGAGCGATGAATACAGAAAATCAAAACGGCTTAAATGCCATTATCAGAGAAAGAGTAGCAAACAGAATTCAAAGGGGTCAAATGTCAGCAACCGAGGCAATCGGAAAACTGATTGAAGAGGGGAAAGCCTCAAATGATTACATTGCTTACTTAGGAGCAAACAATACCCGGTTAAGCGATGTGACTTTCAATGCAAACGGGCATGTACAAATGTTGCTGCCGGAAAAGGGAGACCAACCATCCGTGTACCAAATCCACGACAATGCAATTGGTCAGTTGGGCGAAAAGTTCAAAGTACCTACACGTTACATCCGGGAACTGGCAGGGGGAGACGAATGGCAACGTCAATTGGCTGCAAAGATTTTGAACGATCATAGCAGTTGGTCAAAGAAAACCCGTACATTGGTGCGTGTGGTAGGAGATGAAGTACGTGGAGTACTTTCAGACAGTTACCGTAGATTGAATTCACAGGATATAATCATGCATTTTTGGAAACGGCTAACCGGAATGGGGCGCAATTATCAGACGGTATGTTGGATGCAACTAGGGTTTACATGGAGGTATTAATGCCTGAAACAATTTCGATAATGACCCCAAAAAACGGAATGGTCGAAATGGCTTTTGGTGCAAGGTTAAGCACTTCCGATTACGGGGATGGAGCTTTGGAACTCCGGGCGTTTATGATGCAAGGTGTTTGCCTGAATGGAATGGTAAGGGATAGCGTAATGCGTACGGTTCATTTGGGTTCACGTTTACCGGAAAACATTGCAATTAGCAAAAGGACTTACGAACTGGACACCCGGACACAAGCCAGCGCAATCCGGGATTTGACAAGCGGTATTTTCTCTAAAGAATCAATCATGCAACGTGGACTTGAAATACAGGGTGCAAGCGAAATGGTGGTTGATATGGAACGGGAACTGAAAGCATTAGGAAAAGGAAAGCTACTGAAAGAAGAGGTAACAGGTGTCGAAAAAATACTAATGCGTAACAACCCGGAGGATGGGGTACAGGGAGAATCTACACTTTGGAAATTAGTACAAGGAATCACGGCACATGGTCGTGGACTTGACCCACGCAGGGAAAAGGATTTTCAAGAAATTGCAGGGGACTTAATGAACCGGGTTAAGCTAAACAAGTAGGTTATGGATTTTAAAACAATGCAAGAAGTTCCCAATCAGGCTACCGACCTGAAAGGGAACTTAGAAGAGTTTAGCGAAACAGTTTTGATTTATGATGAGGAGTTAGACCTTTGGACACTGGGTTGGTATAACTACGATACAAAAGACTGGAATCATCACATGGAGGAATCAATGGAGTTCGTTTGTTGGTGTTATCCACCTGACCCGGCTGAATTCATTTCAAATAACAAATTAGAAAAGGTGAAATGTCAAGGGTATAGGGACTAAAATTGAGACAAATTTTGTGGTTACAAAACAAATATCTATATTTGCACACCGCAAAATACCATCGCTCTCGGTTTATGCGTAAAGCCCAGCCACGGACACCAAAATCCATCGGCTGGGCTTTTTGCAAAAAAATAAATGGCAAAAAATTTTGTCAGTACAAAATAAATTTTTAATTTCGCAGCATCAAATAACTAATCCGACTATGCGGTTACATAGTATCAACGATTATGAGAGTATCAAACAACAGACAGTTATTATTCCTTTCGGAAAAGAATAACATGACCCCAGCCGAACTATCAGCTAAAATTATAAAGAAATTATCAGAACTAAATATCGTAGAGGATATTCAGGAAAATTACGGAATATCTATTTCCGAACATCTGAAAGAAACGGATATTCCAATCAAGCCACTTTACAAGTTCATATTTGAGGAAAACGGAAACCAATATGATATAAAGAATTTCGGAGAGTTGGAGACAATTGGAGATGGGGGTTGTCCGTATTGCGGAGGCAACATGATTGACAAAGATACAGAGTATAAACAAACAGGTGGATTTGATTACGACAGCGAACCGGAATACACTCCTGTTTGGGAAAAGAAAGAATGTTCAGTATGTGGACATATTGAAAGTAACGAACCTGACATTGACTAATAACATTTAATAAAAACTACAATGGCAAATTTAAGAGTAAATGAAGCGATTGCCCGGGCTGAAATGCGAGGCAAAAAAGTACTGAAAAAGGATTTAGCAGCTAAGTTGTGGGCTGACAGTACGCAGACCTCACAACAGGTAAATATGACGAACCTTTGTTCGGGAGTAACAAAGAAAATCAACCCGGAATGGGTAGATATTTTGTGCAGTGAATTGGACTGTGATGCTAACTTTTTGTTCAATATAAATCAATAAACGAAATGGAAATGACCGAGAGCAATTTTTTCAAAACAGGGAATAAGGTATTTATCGGATTATTGATAATACTTGCAATCTTATGTTTGGTGGGTACGTTCAAAAACCCAATCTTATTATTACTTGCAATATTTTGTGTAATACTTGCTAAATCAATGGCATCATGAGAAAGATACTAGTTAAGAGATGGATTCCAGTTGCATATAGCAAAGAAGAGGGTAAACGGAATATAGTTTTGCCCGGAACAGGATGTTGGCAAACAGGATTTGAAACAGAGGCTTTTTTTGAATCATGGGGAATATCTTACGATACTCAAAATGATTGTAATGGAAATTTATCGGTGTTTCAATTTACAGTAGCGATAATAGTCCTTTTAGATGGTACAGTCGAAGAGGTAGCACCCAGTAATATAAAATTCATATTATAAAATTACAAACATGAAAGAGAGCGAAAACAAAAATGAATTAACCCAGTACATGGGAGAATCCGTGGCTTATGAGATAGCCCCGGGAATGACAGTTGAAGAGGTAAAAGCGATGTTCTTTGATGCGAGTGCATTAGTAGAAACACCTCAACAGATTTACAGACTTGACAGAGCCGGACACCGTTACTATTACATGTTCAACGAAAAAGGCGAACCGGATTTCTTTCCATCAATTACAACGCTGATTTCACAGACATTGCCAACATCTGAATTCCTTATCAAGTGGATAGCTGACAAAGGTTACCAACGTGCAGAGGAATACAAGAATGAGAGAGCCAAATATGGAACATTCATGCACGGGGAATATGCCGAAATGCTTATAAACAAAACCTATGATTTGGATAACTTGAAAACCCGGTTACTGGCATACATGGAAACAAATAACCTACCAATGGAATTTGTGGACTACGCTGATGATTTGAGAAAAAACATGTTGTCGTTGGCTCAATTCATAATTGATGCAAAGGTTGAACCATTGGCAATTGAAATCCCACTAATACACCCTGATTACAGATTTGGTTGTACGCTGGATTTACCTTGCTGGATGACATTGAAAGGCGAAAGGTTCAGGGCTAACATTGACTTTAAAAGTGGTAAGAACTTCTACGAATCTAACGAGGTTCAGTTACATGCTCAAAAGGAGGCTTGGAACTACCATTTCCCGGATTGCGAAATAAAACGGGTATTCAATTGGAGACCGAAAGAATGGAGGGAAAAACCAACTTACCATATTCAGGAGCAAACTGATTCGGTGAATGCCGAAAAGTTACCACATATTTTGGCAATGGCTCAAATCGAGGATAAGAAGCTAGAAAACATGCTAACTATTTGCAACGGGGTTATTGACCTGAAAAAAGGGATTACCGATAATTACAAAGTATTTACGCTGGCTGAACTGGTAAAGAAAAAGAAAACCGAAAAGACACCAACCGAAAGTGAAACGGCTGATACAATCGAAGAGATCACAAAACCAGCACCGGAAAGAAAAGTTGGAGAATATACCGAAAGCATTTACAAAAAGGTAAGCAAAAAGGTAAAAGAAAAAGCCAAAGCACCCGAACCCGTAAAACCCCCACAGAAAGCCACACGGAAACAGCCATTGGAGAAAAAGGAGGTAATAAAGGCAAACGTACCGGAAAAAGTAAAAGAGCCTGAAAAGGAGCTTAAAACAAGCCAAAAAGAAGTAAAGCAGGATTTAGGTACACCGGGAATAGATTTTTAGCCATATGGGAAATAGCGGTAGAATTATAAGAGGAAACCAAAACGAACCACGGCTAATATTGCCCCGGGTTGGTTTTATAAAGGTTGGTTTTAAGAACGGGAACGGATTTCCCCAAAGTGTGGATTATTTTATCCCATCCGGGAAATATGCTGAAATGTTCACAAAGGCATACGGGGAGAAACCAAAAACAATACAGATAGTTTTCCCTGAAGATGATCCGGGGAAAGTCTGTATTGAGCGTTACGAATATCACGATAAAGAGGGTAAATTATACGCTTTTGGAAATGGAGAAATATTTGAAGTTTGGAATGGTAAAAAATATCAAGAATTAAGCATAAATGTATATCCAGAATTAATGAAAATTGTGGAAAAGCGTTGCCCGAATAAATCCACTGAAAAAGGAGAAAGCGGTTGGGATATAGTTTTAACTTTGAATTTTGTGATTCCATTAGTAAAAGGAATAGCAGGTATTTGGCAATTCAGTACAAAAGGAGACCAAAGTACTATTCCTCAAATAAGAAGTATATTTGATGAAATGATGCAAAGCCGTGGATTTGTAAGGGGGATTATATTTGACCTTACAGTGGACTTTGCAAAGAGCCAAAAGCCGGGAGTGAAAAGTCGTTACCCAGTTGTAACACTTATACCGAATGAAAGTGATGAAAATGTAGAGAAATTAAAAAATATTTATGTGGATGCAAAGAAATTAGAATAATTTATTTATCTTTGAGCCGTCAAACCACTACTTGACATAAAGCATTGTAACTTAAGTTACATTTAAAGGCTCTTTTCAGATGCGTAGTGGCTCTGATTTGAGCCTTTTTTAATATATAATATGGAAAAATGGAAAGATATAACAGGATATGAAAACTATTATTCTATAAGTAATTATGGCAGAGTAAAAAGTTTATCCAGAAATGTTGGACATTCGATTAAAGAATCAATTTTAAAACTTAGCATATCAAAAAATGGATATTTTATTGTTGATTTATTCAAAAAAGGGGAAAGAAAAACACATTATGTTCATAGATTAGTTTCAACTGAATTTTGTGAAAATAATAATATGTTTAATTGTGTAAATCATAAAGATGAAAACAAATTAAATAATCATTATACAAATTTAGAATGGTGTAATTATCAGTATAATAATACATTTGGTAAAATGAAAAATATACATGATATTCCAGTGATAATGATTGATAAAAAAAATAATGAATTAAAAGAATTCAAATCAATTAATGATGCTGCAATTAATACAAATCAAAAATCATCGTCTAATATTAGTTCATGTTGTAATGGAAAACGAATTACTGCAGGAGGATATAAATGGAGGTATGCAATATGAAATATATATTTGATACTGAAATAGCAACAAAAGTCGGAATGAATGCAGCCGTTATTTATGAGAATTTAGTCTATTGGGTCACTAAAAATGAAGCAAACGAAAAGCATTTTCATAACGGATATTACTGGACATATTCATCAATAAAAGGATTTGTAACTTTATTTCCATTTTTATCTGAAAAACAGATTAGAACAGCGATTGATAAACTGGAAGAAACTGGACTAATCAAATCAGATAATTTCAATGAAACAAGTTATGATAGAACAAAATGGTATGCTATACTTCCATTGAAAAACCATTCGCCCAAAAAGGCAAATGGAGATAACCCCACAGGGCAAAACCATTCGCCCAAAAAGGCAAATGGAATAGCCCCACAGGGCGAACCTATACCATATAGTAAAGAAGATAGTAATACTATTGTAAGAGATGAACCCGGGGAAAAATCCCCGGATTCACTTTTCCCGGAAATAGAAGTTGAACAGGTAGATAAGTCAAAAAAGACTTTATTCGGTAATTCAGTTTACAAAGATTTTGATACTTTTGCTTTGAAGTTTAAAAACCCGGAATATGAAAAGGTTGATTTATTTTATTACTTTACATCTGTAAAAAATTGGTCTGACAAGTCAGACAAGAAAAGAACGGCACGGGGGTGGATTGCCACGGCACAGGATTTTATGCGTGGAGACCTTGAAAAGAAAAAGCTAAAATTAAAATCCGAATTTCAAAATGCAAATCAGCAACAAGGTTATGAAAGCATGATGGAATATCTAAATTCAATGCAATGAGAATAAATAGAGTAGAAACCGGGCTGGTAAAAAAGCAATCAACTGAAATTTCTGTTTATAATCCGGTTAAGGCAATTGAATTACGAAGAGAGGCGTTAACGAGACCGGAACTATTGGAAACACTAACAAATGTTGAATTGACAATTTTCACAGCAACTACCAAAGATTCAATATCCCTGATTGATGATGACGTACTGGCAACAAAATTGAGTAGCGTTATTGACTTCATAGCAAAGGATGTTGGAATAATGAAAGAGGTTGAGCCATACCAAAAAGCCCGAATGTTTCAGGTACTAAGAAAATACTACAACGAAATTTCATTACCGGAAATTAGTTTGGCTTTTGAACTTGCAGCCGTTGGGGAGTTGGATGATTACCTACTAAAGAACGGGGACGGAAAACCGGACAAACATCACTACCAGCAATTCAACATTGAGTACCTGAGTAAGATTTTGACTGCTTACATCCGAAAGAAAAACACCGTGGTTCATAAAGCAATTTCAGCATTACCCGAACCTAAAAAGGAATTAAGCCGGGAGCATAAATTACATTTGGAAAATTCATTGCTTGACAGGATAGTTGTAATTTATTTGAAATACAAATACACTGATGACTATGATTCAATGAATGATTTGCTTTATTGCGAAACGCTGCAGAATATTGGATTGATTAGTAATTTTGAAATATCGGAAGAGGATAAGAAAGATGCAATGCATTCATTTTTGGTCAGGGCATCAAAAGGATTGGTAAACAAATTCACAGCGGAGCAAATAGCATCGGATATTAACCACAAAGAAATACCGAGAACGGCTTATTTATTGAGGTGTAGAAAAGAGGTAATTGAATGTTTCAATTATTTAATCAAAGAAGAGTTACAAATACTGGATTACATAAAAATAAGGGAATAATGAAAAAAGTAATTTCAGCAACAAAATTGTATAGACTTTGGGAGGGTATGAAAGCCCGTTGTTATAATGAAAATAGAAAAGAATATATCAATTATGGTGGACGTGGAATAATAGTTTGTAATTCATGGTTAAAGTTTGAAAATTTCAAAAAATGGGCATTATCGAATGGGTATGAAATAGGATTAGAACTTGACAGAAAAGACAATGACAGAAATTACGAACCTAAAAATTGTGCATTTGTAACACATTCAAAGAATAATCTAAATAAGAGAAAGAGAAAAGATAATACAACTGGTTATACAGGAGTAACATTTCATATAATAAATTTTGTTTATAATTATGAAATTCAGATAGATGGTAAAAGAACACGAAAAAGTGGTTTTAAAACTGCTAAAGAAGCATTCGAAGCAAAGAATAATTATATAAAAGAAAACGGAATTTATTATGAAAACAAGTGATTTAATTATAGATTGTATTATCGGAATCGATCCGGGTTCGTCAGGTGGTATTGCACTTTGGAAACCAAATGAAGCCGTAAAGGTTTATAAAATGCCAAAGGACTTATACGAATTGGTGGAGTTTTGGGAACATGTAAAAACAATAGCAGATCATCCGATTATCTTTATTGAAAAAGTACAATTGAGAATGGATGACATGGAGGGTGGTAAAGCGTTCAGGATTCAGGAAATGTTGAAAGGATTTGAGACAATGAAAACAATTATTACACTATCCAAAATTCCATTTGTACAGGTTCATCCCATGAGTTGGCAATCAACATTACATTTGAGAATAAAGGGAGAGGAAAAGGAGGTCCGAAAAAAAAGGTACAAGGATGTAGCCGGGACATTTTACCCGGAAATCAAGCCAACACTTTGGAATGCCGATGCTCTTTTGATACTTCATTTTGGAAGAACAAAGAAAATGAATGACCCGGATTGGATATTGGAAAATTTGCCCGTAAATGTTCATGCAAATTTCATGTTTTAGAATTGCTTTATTTAATGCCGTTTAATGGCACGATATTATAAACCGATAAAATATACATAGCGATGGAAAAAGTAGCAGAAAACGAAAAACAGCCGGAAATAACGTTGGATTTACTGGCATTGAAAGTAAAAGAAATGAGAGATACCCAAAAGGAGTATTTCAGGGCTAGAAAAATGTATAACGCAAATGATTTACTTCAAAAGAGTAAATCACTGGAAAAGGAATTGGATAGAATGGTGGAAACGGTTTTGAATAAACAAACCACATTATTTTGAAATGGAACATTATTCATTATCAAAAATACAATTAAAGAAAGCGGACAAAATAACCGTTGAGTTTATGGGAGATGTTTCAGGATTTGGAGCATCGACATACAGACGGTTATTTGGCTATTCTCAAAAGGCAATATATACAGGAATAGTTGACGAAAACGGGGTTAGATTTGAGAACCAAAATAAAAGTTCAGAAAAGTTTACACATCATATCTACAATGTTGAATATATGATTTCAAATGGATATTTGAAATTATTATCCCGGGAAAGTATAAGCGTTCAATTGGAATTATTCGATGGAGATAATTGATAAAACATACAAAGCATACGATACTCCTAAAGATGGATTATTCAATGTTGAAGATGGAGGATATGACCCAAAAATTGGTTGGACACAAAAACAAGTTACCCACAGAATAGTTGGAGAAAATGACTTGTGGTATGTTTATAGGTTTATTGAATCAGATACGCATTACCCAGCCCCGGACTTCACTCCGGTAAAGATTGATTTTTTAAGCCCAATAGGAATACACAAAACGAGATTCGTAAAATGGTTAGATACACAATTAGAACTATTCTGATATGGATTATATTTATTTAGGAGACAAGTTGACCCGAGATAATTTAAGGAATATTGAATGCAAAGCCGTAAGAAAACCTGACGGTAGGTGCATCCGGGGGAGAAATAGTAACATGCTGGTAGAATTGAGTACCGGGGAGATAATAAATGTTTTAGCCCGTAGGCTAAGAAAAATAATTATTTTGGAGTAAAAAGAAAAATAAACACGGGAAAATTTTGTGATACCAAAAAAAAGAATTTAATTTGTACCCGAATTCAATACGGAGAATCAAAAATGTAACTGTATTACCGAGATGTAGTTTATTAGGCTAAAAATCGTGATTAAATCATGGGATAAAGGTTCGAATCCTTTCGCCTCGGCAAAGTAAAACGATGTGGCGTTTTCCACAAAAAACAATAATCGAGAGCAAATATGTTTGTAAAAAGAATTGAGTTATTGAATTTCCAAACAATAAAGGAGTTCAACGGAGAATTTGAGGGTAGCGTATATTTCGTTACAGGTGAAAATGAATTTGGCAAGTCAACATTGCTGAAAGCCATTTCGGTACTATTGACAGGAAACCGGGATGAAGTATTAAACAATCAATCTGAAAAGGGTCATGCAAAAACAACTATTTGCGATGATGACGGGGTTGAAAAATACGAGGTGGAATTACGTTTCACAAAAGCTAACCCACGGGGTACGCTTACAATTACTGATTTAGTAAGTGGCATGAAATCGGATAAGGTTACATTGCTACAAAGTATTTTCGGCTATCAGGAATTTGATGCAAATGAATTCAGCCAGTGGAGCGAAACTGCCGAGGGTCGCAGGAAACAAGTTGCAATTGTAAAATCATTATTACCCGTTGAAGTTCAGGAACGGATAGCAGTAATTGACAAAGAGATTATCACTATTCAGGAAAACAGAAAAGTTGATAATGTAAATTTCAAAAGTTACGACAATCTTTTAAAGGCTAAGGAAACAACCGTAACACCTGACGAATACGAAAAGTATGCAGAGGCAAAAGACCTGACGAAACTAATTGACCGTAAAACAACCACGGCTACATTGACCGAGCAAATCAAAAGTGTAACCCAGCGCATGGAGCAACGGACAAAGGAACTGGAAGAGATACCCAGCATTTTAGCAGACGAAAAAACCGACTATGATTTGGAAGTTGAGAATTTAGCCAAAGAAGAAAAGGAACTCAGGGAAGAGTTTGACCGTAAATTGAAAGCCATCGAAACAAAAAGAACCACGGCAAAAGAAAGTTACGAAACATCGGTAAAGGAAATCGAAGCTAAGAAGCTGGATAACGAAACAAAGAACAAAAGTGCTAAGGCGTGGTTAGATGCAAACCCGGCTGAAAAGTTGGAGGATATTCAAAAGGAAATTGACGACTTGGAAGATCATAACAAGATTTACCGAAAAGTAGTTGCCTATAAGGAAAATCAGAAAAAGAGCAAAGAAGTTGAAAAGGAAATTGCAGCAAAGAATACCAAAATTAAAACGCTGGAAACAGAACGGGAAACACTTATCAAAAAAAGCAAACTACCGATTACAGGATTGAATTTCACCGAGGATGGTTTGACATTGAATGGCGTTCAGTTCGCACCGGGTCAAGTATCATCAAGTCAGGAAATGGAAGTGGCAGCCAAATTGATAATTGCCAAAAACCCAAAAATTAAAGTATTCAGGGTTGCCCGTGGGGAAAGTTTAGGACACAAAAAGTTGAATGCCTTAATTGACTTTGCCCGTCAATCAGGTTATCAAGGATTTATTGAACAGGTAGTGAGAGACCAAAACGAATTGAGAGTTGAAGAGTATTCAGAGGTCAATTTATAATAAGCTTCAAAAATTGTACACTACCCGGAACGGGGGATAAAAACCCCGTTCCTCAATAATCTAATACAATGCACAAACAATATAATAAAAAGGGGTTCTTATTGCCGAATTCAATTAATTCAATGGCAGCCTACCACATAAAGATAGAACCAACAGGGATTTACAAAGAAACATTTCACGACTGCAATAACTAAATAAGACTATGGGGAGACCTAAGCAAAAAAGAGGGATTGGAAGAGGCAAAGGAGAAAATGAAAGCATTACGCAAAGCGATAGAAGATTTTGAAAACCATTTACGACTAAATTACTAATACATGAATCAAGCATTTGTCGCACGGTTGAGAGTAAAGAACAGCAACCAAACTAAAAAGCAAAAACGAGCTTATAAAAAAATGTTAGTTGAACAGATTTTGCAAGTGATTTCAGCACAATTATACAAAGATGATAGTTTGTGTAAGCTAAGCGAAAAAGTCATTACCCCGGGGCGCAAAGATGGCGAAAAGGAGCTATCAATGATAATAGTTATTCAGACCAACAAACCAATACCCGGAGGGATAGAAATAAATCAGAAATTAGACCGAATACTAACAAATCAAACGGTATTAGCTAAAATGATTGAGGAAACAAAAGAAACACCATAAGCGTATGGTCAGGGGGATGAATATTCCACATAGTAAATCCCCCGAAAAAATAAACACGTATAGAACAGATTGGATAACTACTAACACATAGTTTACAATTGATAGTGAGTAGAATGATTTTGTGTTGAGAAAGTATTAGGTATCTGATATACGTGTTTTAAAAAAAGGGCTGTTAGTGTAAGGTGATGCACTGTTAATGTTGATTTAAAAAGACTGGGTTTGACTCCCGGACAGCCAACAAATTAATATACTTTGTAGGGTTTCAACCGTCCTTACAATTAACCCAGTAACGGTTGCCAAAAAGCGAAAGCAAGGGGGGATATTTTTAAATACTATAAATTGAGAGCAAATGAAACAAAGGCAAATCAACATTGCTGGTAAAGTAGACAGCAACGGAAAACTAAACATGTTTATGGGGGAGCTTAACGAGTTCCTATCAAGTTGGAAAAATGCAAAGTTAGTAGTACAATTCAAGGTTTACCAGCCGGGAACTAGCGAGGCAATCCGGGGTTATTATTTCAATAAGGTTGTACCTGATTTCAGACGGGCAATGTGGGAAGCCGGGGAACGGATGACCGAGGAACAAACAGAAAAACAGATCAGGGAACTTTGCCCGATAATGTGGCAGGAAACCCCGGACGAAAAAACCGGGCGTTACACAACAGAATTGAGAGAGATAGCAGACTTAGACAATCAGGAAATGGTAAACTATATTGAGCACTTGAAAGATATTGCAGCGATAGAATACAATTTCTTTATTGATGACCCTGAAACGCTGATGAAATGACAACAGAACAAATCATTGAATTCATTCTTTCGCATGATTCAACAGCGCAAAACGAGATATTAAGCCGGGTAGTATCAACCGTAAAAGAAGTCCGGGAAAAGCAGGAAAAGCAATTAGAAAAACAGTATTTAGAATCAAAAGCAGCAAATCTACAACTTAAAAATATCAGGTAACAATGGCAAAGGACAAATTCACAAAAAGCTGGATAATTGAGAATTCAATTGAGATCATCAAAGAGTATGAAAAAGGAGTATTGACAATACGTGCACTACACTACCAATTAGTAGGTATTGGAATGACAAATACAATATCCCATTATAAACGGGTAGTAGTTGCAATGATTGAAGCCCGTTGGGCTGGGTTAGTAGATTTCGACACATTTTCAGACCATGACCGGGAAATGATTGGAGAAACAAGATACAAGGAAACGATACTTGATGATAAAATTGCAGAGGCAAAAAGACAACTATATTTGTGGATGCGTAACTATTCAAAGAATCGTTGGGAAAACCAGCCGTATTACGTGGAAATACTGATTGAAAAGAAAGCATTGCAAGGAGTATTTAAAAATGTATGTGCAAAAAACAATGTTGGATTTGGAGCGTGTAAAGGTTATCCCTCACTGACATTTTTGAATGAAGCAACTGAAAGATATAAACTGGCAGTTGAAAGGGGTAAGAAACCGATTATTTTATATTTCGGAGACTATGACCCGAGTGGAGAGGATATACCGAGGTCAATTATTGAAAACATAACCAAACTGGGTTGCCCTGAAATAGAATTGAGGCGTATTGCATTAATGGAATATCAGGTTACAGAATGGAATCTTCCACCAGCACCAATAAAGGACGGGGATAGTCGTTCAGCAGCATGGGACGGGTTAGGTCAGGTAGAGTTAGATGCTGTAAAGCCGGAAAAATTACAGGCTCTTTGTCAAAATGCAATTGATGATATTTTCGATGAAGATTTGTATAGTGAACTGGTTGAACAGGAAACTACGGAAGAGGGACAATACAGGATTGAGTTACGGGAATATGTAAATAATGAATTATAATGGAAACTTACAAGTATTTAATAGCATTTTTAATTTGCTGGGTTTTATTCGTTGCTTTTATTTTTGCATTTATGTATGGTGCTGGAAATGGTTATCAAAAAATAGAACCAAAGAAAAAGAAACCCGGTTTAATCCCGGTAGGTACAAAATCAGTTTTATTTGGAGCGCACTGCTTTTTTATACATCCTATTTTTGTGGCAATAGCTTGGATTAAGTTATACGGATTTCCTTTCAAAATACAAATATGGTTGTCTTTTTTTGTTCATGATTTAGGTTACTGGGGAAAGCCAAACATGGACGGGATAGAGGGAGAGACACACCCGGAATTAGGTGCATATATAATGAGAATATTTGGTATAAAATGGCATGACTTTTCATTATATCATTCCCGATATTATGCAAAAACAAAAGGAGCGCAATTCTCAAAACTTTGCGTAGCGGATAAATTAGCCTTTTGTATTGAGCCATATTGGTTGTATATTTTCAAAGCAACGTTGACCGGGGAGATACACGAATACATGAATGTTCATCATAACGTTATAGGTCAAACAAAAAAGGAGTGGCATACATACGTGGTGGATTACATGGGTAAATGGGTAGAAGAGCATAAGGATTTGAAACCGGATAACTGGACTAAATTACAGAATGAGAAAAAAGACTTAGGTTGAAGATTTCAAGTTTGAAAACGGGAACTATAAAAATACTTGTTTGATTTGCCAAAGTGATTTTATGGGTGGAAAGTACAGGAGGATATGCAAAGAATGTACTACTTGGAATTTGAGAAAAGAAAACATTGAAGTTGAGCCATTGCCGGAAATTGAACCGGATTTGAAACCGGAGGATTTAGCAGATGAATTATGTTTGAATAGGTGTTCTGAAGCAATTGAATACCCATCGTTCAGGGATAGATGTGAGGGTTCACGATGTGGGAAAGCATACGACAATTATTTAGACCGGGAAAAATGAGCGCAAATAGTGGATACATAGTTACTTTTACAGACTTTTCAGGAATGGAAAGGAAAGCTATAATTACGCATTCAAAGCAGAGTGAAACACTTATACAGGCTAAAAAATTTTATGTTGAATTCGTAAATGAAGATTTGACACCGCAATTAGAAGCATTGACTAAAAAACAAAGAGTTGGTTGTGTTTCAGCATCAAAAATAAAAATAATTGGATTTATAGATTAGTATTAATAATTAAAAAAAAAGAGAGCATGAAAAATGTTTTAGTATTCGATTCAGAAACAACAGGGCTGCCAGCAAAGGGAGCAAATTATGCAACGGATTTCAACCAGTTCCCACACGTAGTGCAATTGGCTTGGTGGATTAATGGAGTTCACAAAAGTTACATTGTGAAGCCTGACGGCTGGGAGATACCGGAAGAGGCAACCAAAATCCACGGTATAACAACAGAACAGGCATTATTGCAGGGTGTACCATTTGCTAAAGTAGCGGATGAATATATCCATGATTGCATGATTGCTGACATTATCATCGGGCATAACATTCACTTCGACAGTTCAATTATCAAAGCAAACATTTTGAGAATGGGAATGACGAATTACTACAATGATTTGGTTGAGCCAGCAATGGACAAATCAAAAAGGATTTGTACAATGATGAAAACAATCAAATTCGTTGATGCAAAGTTTGAAAACGGACGGGGGGGTAAGTTCCCTAGATTAGAGGAACTTTATGCAAAGTTATTTGATGATTCATTCCCGGCTCACAACGCTCATGAAGATGTGAAAGCAACATTACGTTGTGTGGAGGAATTATTGAAAATCGGAATTATTGAAATACCAGCCGATTGTTTGGAGTAAAATGCTAAGAAAACCCGATTTAAGAACTGTTCTACTCGACATAATAGAAACTATTGAGAGAAACAAAATAGAACAGCACAAAGCCCCGGTGCAAGCCACAACGTTAGAGATAAATGAAGAGTTAAGTTTGAGAGTAAAAGCCGAACTAAACAATTTAGTAGGAGAAAAGAAATTAGACTTTGGTAAAACATTGAATAGTATTTATTTTAAAACAAAAATCAAATGAAAAAAGAAAAAGAAACTACCGAAACGGTAGAAGTGAAAACGCTTTTTATCCCGTCCAAAAAATCGTTCAATTTGAGTAAGGTTAAGTTGACAACCGGGGGAGGATTGGACACCCATTATGAAGTGCTGGAAACAAACGGAAACGAAAGTTACAATAACAAGTATCATGTGGAATCAGCTAAGGATATACACCCGGATTTGAAATCACAGGTAAACAAATTAAAATCTGTAGTTGCCCGGGTGTACCACATGAATTTCATTCGTACATTAATGCTTATGCCGGAATTTGAAGCAACCGGGAAACAACAGGAACTTGCTGAAACAGGACTGGCAGAGATCATGCAGAAAATCAACGTTACAGGCGTTGCAATCAGTGGAACTGACAAAAACGTTGGGATAGTAATTACAGCAACGTTCACGGCTGACAGCAATCAGAAAATGGCTATCAATACGCACCGGATGAAGTTTACCGACACCCGTTACGGAGTGGAAGAGGAAATGGAAGAGATTTGCAGCGAAATCGAAAACGAGGTTTACGCATTCCTTTTTGAAAATAAAAAAGCTCAATTGGATATATTTGATGCAATGCAGAGCAATGAAGAGGAAACCGAAATGGAAGAGGAAAAGGACGGCAAAGCATTAGCAGCCGGGGAGTAAATGGAGGCACTCAGGATTGAATCAATGGAAGAGTATAACTATTGCGAAAGCAGGGGTTATACTCCCATTGTTGATAAAAAATTCGATGTTGAAATTAGATTAAGGGTCACGGTTCAAAAAAAAGTATTTGGGAATTTCGCATTTGGAAAGAACAATATACCAGTAGCAAATGACCTATTTTATCACTGGGTATGGAATCACAAGAACCATATTTGCGAGGAATGCACAAAGCCACTTTCAAATTATTCATCCATTCATATAAGCCATATCTTAAGTAAAGGAGCTAATGCAGAAATGGCACATGACCCCCGGAATGCAAATATACTTTGTTACGAATGCCATAATAAGTGGGAGAATGGAAACCGGGAAAGAATGAGGATATACCCAGCAAATCAAAGAATTATTTCAAAACTAAAACAAGAATACAGTAGCTTATGAAGCCAATTAAATTTCCCGAACAGAATGTAGTATTTGGAGAGAATCAGCCCGAATACTTACCGTTACCAACATTACTTGCAACCGATGGGAGTGCTACCACTTGCTGGGAGTTAGAACCCGGAGAGTTAGAAGAGATTCAAAAGACCGGACAAATTTGGTTTAATCAAATGACGTTTTTCCAACCATTGCAGCCGATACGTCCACACGCTTTTAAACCGGAACTTGGAGAGCCTGTAGAAGTCAAACAAAAGCCAGTTGACGTACAAGATGTTTCAAAAGAAGAGTTGGAGGAAATCCAAAAAGAGGGAGAAAACCACGAATTACCGAAACATCATGTTGTCTTTAATCCGAGGGAGAAAGGGAAGTAATGGACTACGATACAGCAATACGGAAATCAATCGAAATGGACAGACCAAAGTTATTGCTTATCAAAAAACCAAAAGAGCAAACTAATGATCCGAAAGCACCGAGGATAAAACATATTAATCCCCGGTGTGAGTACGCTAGATATGCCCGGTTATTTGTAGGCAGGAAAGTAGAAAAGATAAGAGATTCAGCAGGAACAATTGGAAATTCTACAACTGGATATTATAGGTTCATTTTTGACGATGACAGGAAAGCCGTAAACAAAGCAGCCGGATGGAGTGATTTTAAAACAGAATACTTATTAGAAAAACCCGAATTAATATATGACGAAAAAGAAACCAAAAAAGCAAAAGCCAGTTGAAAAGATTTACAAGGATTTCAACACGGTAGAAGAGGTATTGAAAGAAGAGTATTGCAATCAATTAATCCGGGATAACATGCACGATGTTATTTTGAAACGTAGAGCGTTGGGGAAAGAGCATGAGATTAAAAGGGGCGCATACAATTACCTGAATGAAAATGACCGTTGGAATTTAGAGAAAATGAAATCGGAATTCATTGAGATTTGGGATAAGCGTTCAAAGTTACCCGGTAGCGTTAGGGATTACATAATTGCAATAGTAAACCCAGCAGTAGAAAAAACAATTTTGTATTACGAAAAAGAAGAGCAAAAATGAAAGTTTATATCTTAAATCTAAGTGAATCCCCTGACGGTGGATGTATTGCAAAAGACTTTTCAGCAATCCAACAGGAACTTGAAAACATGGAAAAGGGAGAGAGAATGAGTATTGAGGTTGCAGAGATGACCGAAGAGGAATACGAATTGCTCCCGGAATTTGAGGGATGGTAATATGAACAAACTACTGATAAAAATAGCCAAAATATATTTGGCTGGGAAAGCCTTAAATGGCATACTTTCATGTTTAGGGGAGGATGATATTTACCCATCGGAATATGCAGCCTCCACAATGTCATTAGCATACGCAAATGAGTTATTGAACCAAATAAACGAACCAAAAATGAACAGAACGAGAGCTAGAGAAATTGCACAGACAATCACGAATGAACAGTTAGTTCAAATGTTTGAATCAGCAAAAACCGGAATTAAGGATTGGACACGGATAAGCGATGTAAACAAAGGAATGACCAAAGGAACTGCATGGAATGTATTGGCATCCGGATTTGACCCGGGAACGGAACACCCGGTAATTGCAAAAACAAACATGATACGAGAATTTGGGGAATATTTGCCAAATAGCATTAAGTTTCCACCAAAAGAGAAAAAGAAATTCGAGCCAAAGCAACCAGTACATCAAGAACCAAAATTCAACTAACATGCAACATTCAATGAAAATTTACAACCCGGAGATACACGATAAGTTTCCGGCATTATCGGTCAACCAACCTTACGCAAGTAAGATAGCAACGGGAGAAAAACCGATTGAAATACGAACAAAGCCAATCAAGTTCCGGGGGGATTTGATGATATGCAGTACAAAGAACCCAGTAATAAAAGACATGGAATGTGGGACTACAATTGCACTGGTTGAGTTATATGACTGCAAACCGATTTCAGAACTTACACCGGAGGAATGGAAGAGTACACAAATTCCATTTGAAGTTTATTCAAAAATGAAAAGGGGTTATGGTTGGTTGTTACGGAATCCGAGACGGGTAATTGAATTCCCAGTAAGTGGTCAACAGGGAATATTCAATCTTGTTTACGACAAAGATTTGATTATTCGTTATCCAACCCATTTGAAAATTCAATAGATCAGAATTTTATAGTAACAAAACCGGGGGTATAATACGCTCCCGGTTTTGTTGTTATTAAAATATAGGTTATATTTGCACAATAAATGTTTTGAGCGATGGAGAGCAACCAATAAAAGAAAAAATGGAACAGTACCACAAAAACCCTCGAGTAATTTCAGCTAAAGAGTTGGAAGAGCTAAAAGCGAATATTGAAAAGTTAGGAGACCTTTCAGGTATTACGCACGATTTGACAACTGATGAAATAATCACAGGAAATCAAAGGAGTAAAATAATCAATGTGAATGATTGCCAAAAGGAGATCATAGAGCAATACGAACAGCCAAACGCACAGGGAACGGTAGCGTGGGGTTATATTATTTGGGACGGTCAACGGTTGAATTATCGTCAGGTACGATGGAATGAAGAGCAAAGAAAACAGGCTTGTATTTCGGCTAACAAGATGGGAGGAAAGTTTGACTATCAAATTTTAGAAGATAGATTTGACACTGCCGAATTAGTAGAATGGGGATTCAAAGAAGAGGAACTGGGACAGTATGACGTACTGGGGGACTTGCTGGAGGCTGATACATTTTCAAATCACATGAAAACAACCCGGGACGAATTCGCAATGACTTTCTTAATACCGAAAGAATTCAAGTTTGATGCTGAGTTGTATTTGCGTAAACACGGAAAAAAAGGACTTTCAGAGGCAATTATTAATTTCATAAAATCAGAGCAAAAATGAAAGAATTCGAAAACAATCCCCGGAGAATAACCGATAGTGATTTACATGTACTGGAATCAAACATAGTTGAATTGGGAGACCTTTCAGGGATAATTCACGATAGGGACACGGACGAAATAATCGGAGGAAACCAGCGTTCAAAAGTTATCAATATCAATAAGTGCAAAATAGAAATTGTAAAGCAGTTTGAAGAGCCGGACGGTCAAGGAACTATTGCGCTGGGATATGTAATTTACAAGGGTCAGAAACTAAATTACCGTCAGGTAGTTTGGAACGCAAAGCAGATTGAGAAAGCGAACATAACCGCAAACAAGTTGGGAGGGGAGTTTGATTTGGTAATGCTCCAACACTTCAATGAAAAAGACCTTTTACAATGGGGGTTCAAAGATTATGAGCTTTTTGATTTTGGAATCATAGATAAAGCCGGGGAAAGTGGTTTATTGCGTAAGTCAATCAGAGATATATCAGAGGACTTTTCACTAACTTTGCATTTCAACAAAAAAGACCAACATTTGGTCGAAGCATTTTGCAAAGAGACCGGGAAAAAGAAAATGACTGAATTTATTATCAATCACTTAAAAACACAACCAAATGCCTAAATGTGGAAGTCAGATATTATTCTGCGAATTGCCAATCAGATTTGATACTTATGCCGGGTGTTCACACTTATGTAAATACTGCTTTTCGTACCGTAAGGGAGACATTAAGGAAATAAAGGTAGGAGAATCAGCAAACGAGTTAAAGAAGTGGATAGAGGGGAAAAGAAGCCCGGAAACAAGTTGGTGCGATTGGAATATACCTTTACATTGGGGGGGGTATGTCAGACCCTTTCCAACCCATTGAACTTGAAAAGAAAAAGAGTTTGGAGGCGTTGAAAGTATTTGCCGAAACTAAATACCCGTTTATTGTTTCCACGAAAAACAAAATGATTGCAGAGGGGGAGTATTTCGACCTGATTAAAACCTGCAATTGTGTAGTACAATTTTCAGCCATAAGCCCACAGTATGACAAAATAGAAACGGGTGCGAGTAAATTTGCTGAACGTATTGAGGCAGCCGGGAAACTGGCAAAAGCCGGGATAAGGGTAAACATACGGATGCAGCCCTACACTACACAGGTATTGGAGGATATTTTGAATGAAATACCACAGTTGGCAGATGCTGGTGTTTACGGGATAATTTTGGAGGGAATAAAGTATTTCAAGAAAGTACCAGGGTTTATTGCCATAGGAGGTGATTTTGTTTACCCACGGGAACGGCTGTTGAATGATTTTATCAAGATCAAGGAAAAGGCTCACGAATACGGATTGAAGTTTTACAGTGGAGAAAACCGATTGCGTAGGCTGGGGGATAGTTTCAATTGTTGTGGAAGTGATGGGATGGAGGGTTGGAAAACCAATAAGCTCAATGTAATGCAAGCCCTATTTGGCTATGAGGCAGTTTACAGCGATGCAATGAAGCAACCGGGTAGTTCAATGTGTTTCAAAGCTGGATTTATGCAGGATTCATTAGGTGGAAAGGTAATGGAGAAAATGACATTTCAGGAGGCAATGGAACTGGTAAAGAAAGATCACGGATTTATTAAACAAGTAATTGGAGAGATACTATAGAAATAAGCTAATCGGATTTGCTTTGAATAATCCGAAATATATAAATATATGCAGATATGTACACATTAAGAATTATTGAAGAAAAAAGGGACAATGATAATGTTCCATTTGAACAGGTAATTGAAAACCATGAGTTAGGGAGTTCTTACACAAAAATTAAAAAGGGAGTTTCAAAGGAGTTTGATACAATAATGAAAGATTTATTCCCTGAAGAATCAAAATTAGAAGTGGAATCATTAGTTTGTGGTGAAAACGAAAAAGTATTTTTTATACTTTCAAGAACCATACTTAGAAATAATGCATATTTCATTATGACTGATTCAGGAAAAACGTTTGAACGGTTATGAGAATAGAACTACCAACTGAATTTGACCCCGGGAAAGAATACCAGCCCGGGGAAAGATTCAAGTATAAAAATCAGGTATTGCAAGTAAGGCAATGGACAGATGGCATGACCAAAATTTCATCCGAATTGAAACTACCAATCAACATGAGGCATAAATGCGGACTTTGCAGAATTGAGGAATGCGACTATGTGAATGAAAAGTGTTGGGCTTGGAATCGTAAAGACAGAAAGAACCTTTTTTATGGATTAAAATCTATTTCAAAATGACCCCAAAGGAGAAACAAATACTACTAAAACTAACCCCGGTACAGCGTATCGGGTATTTGTATTTAAAAAGGGATGATTTGTTCAGACCATTTGGAGTGAATTGTCCTGTCAACGGTGGGAAGCTTCGACAGGCTTTATGGCTAATGACAAGCCAACCGGATATTAAGGGGGTAGTTTCAGGTAGTTCAATCCACAGTCCACAAAGTCCGATCATTTCAGTAGTTGCAAATTACATGAAGATACCGAATGTGATTTATTACGGAGGAATAACCCCGGAAAGTTTAGATAAGCCAATGCCCCGGATATGCCGGAGATACGGAGCGCAAATTGAAATATCAAAGTCAGGACGGCACAATGTAATTTACAGCGATGCACGGAAATACGCAAAAGACCACGGTTATTATTGCGTAGAGTACGGAATGAACTCACGGGATAAAGAAAACTTACAGGCGTTCTATGAAGCGAATGCAAATCAGGCTCAGAACATACCGGACAAACTGGATAACCTAGTAGTAACTTGTGGAAGCGGAATAACGGCAACCGGGATAATTTACGGCTTAAGGAAATACGGAAAAAAGGTAAAGAATATCATACTGGTAGGGGTAGCACCAAACCGAATAGAAAAGATACGGGAACGGCTTGAATTATTAGGGGAAAACAAGAAACAGAAATTCACGTACATTGACCGCTTTTCAGAACCGGGATTCAGCTACGAAAAGAGAGAGCCGGAAACATTTGGAGAAATTGAATTGCACCCGAACTATGAAGCGAAAACATTCGCATGGATAAAGTACCACATTGACGTAAGGAACGAAACAACATTGATGTGGATTGTAGGGTCAGAACCTACGGCTGTTTGATGGCTTGTTATGGCATATAATACCAATAATAGGCAAACTAACATGGAAACAGTAAAACGCTCTTAAAACGAATATCTTTATCAAATTACTTTATAGGAAAACAGTAAGGAAAAGAGACAACGTAAATAGTCTGTATAACAGGCAATTATGAATAAAGGGACAATTTAGGAATTGAGAATTATATAGAAATAGAATAAAACAAAAGAACTTTTGACAAAAATGGGAAAAGGGAAAACCGATAAGGTCAAACACAGTGTACGAACTCCACACCAATTGGAGAGAGATAGAATATTTATAGCAGACTTATATGTAAGGGGTTACACGTTCCGGGACATAGCATACAAGCTAAATGAAAATTTGAAAGCCTTAGATTTGGGCTATACTGTAACGTTTCAACAGGTATGGAATGACGTAAAGCACATATTGATTGATTGGAAGAGGGAACGCAAAGAGACAATTGACCAATGGATGCAACTTGAATTGAGGAAATTGGATAAAATGGAAGTTGAGTTGTGGGAACAGTGGGAGCAAAGCAAAGCCGGGAAAAGGAAAACCACAATCAAAGGTGGAGAGGTTGCCAACGGTCAGGTAACAGGAGGTAGGCTAGATAACAGGGTAACAGAATCAACATTAGGAAATCCAAAGTTTTTAGAGTTGCTTTTGACTTTATCCGATAGACGGGCAAAACTATTGGGCTACGATGCACCTATACGCATTCAGACAGTACCACAGGAAGAGCAACGGAACAAATACAGTGTTGAGGATGTACCGGAGGATATATTGCTTCAAATGGCAGATTCAATACAAAACGCCAGTAGCAAAAAGATAGCTGAATTGAACTAAAATGCCAATAGTGTATAATAAGAAGTACTGACACAATGACCGAAGAAATACAAAATATATTACAAAAAGTCAGAAACAACCCAAAACCGATACTAATCGCAGCATCGAGAAAGAAGTTGATAAACTTTTCCCGGTACATGCAGCCGGATATGGAGATAGAACCGTATCACGCTTTTTATTATTTTGTGTTGGATTTATTCGCACATGGATTGATAAAGAAGTTGATTGTATCAATGCCCCCTCAGCATGGTAAGTCCGAGGGGTCGAGTAGAAAGCTACCAGCATTTATGCACGGGTTGAACCCGGATTTGAAGATCACTATTGGAAGTTACGAAAGCACCACGGCACAGGATTTCAATAAAGACATTCAAAAGATAATCGACACTGACGAATATAGAGAGGTTTTCCCGGAAACCTATTTGAACGGAACAGGGAAAACGAACTTTAATAATGTATATAAAAAGAATACCCACGTATATGAATTAGTGGGGCATAAAGGTTGGTTGAGAGCCGTAGGGCGTGGAGGTGCATTGACTTCAAAGTCCGTTGATATTTCAATATTGGATGACGTTTACAAGGATTATGAAGAGGCAAACAGCCCGGTAATTAGAAAGAAAGCGTGGAAGTGGTACACAACCGTAGTAAGAAAGCGTTTGCACAATAACAGTCAGGAGCTAATTGTATTTACACGCTGGCATCCTGATGATGTAATTGGAAAGTTGGAAAAGGTAGAAACAGTTATCGACATTACTTGTTTACAGGATTTAGAAAATATCCCACAAGGGGCGTGGGTTAGAATAAACTTTCAAGCGATAAAGACCGGAGCAAAAACGGAAATTGACCAACGGGAAGAGGGAACAGCATTATGGGAGAGTAGACACAGCATAGCAAAATTACTATTAGAACGTAAATTAGACCCGGTTCAGTTTGAGTTATTGAATCAGGGAAATACAGATAGTAGCGAAAGTAAACTTTATGGAGCGTTTAAAGAGTACGTTGACGTAAGGGACTGGGGAACGGTAGTAAGTAAAGGGAACTATACGGACGTGGCAGATGAGGGAGATGATTACCTTTGTTCGATTTGTTACGATAGGCTGATAAGCCCGGAAAAGATGTTCAACGAGAAAACAAAGCGATTTGAGCAATTGATTTTCTTAATGGTTAAGGATATTATTTATACGCAGGAATCAACTGACGAAACAACGGTAACAGTTCCGGCAATGCTAAATACCAACGGAACGCAAACGGCACACGTAGAAAGCAATAATGGAGGGCGTGGATTTGCAACCACGATCACAAAGAAAACCCATTGTACAATTAAGCCATTCTTTCAGGGAGGGAATAAAGAGAGTCGGGTAACAACGAATGCCGGAACAGTAGTTCAACATGTAATAATGCCGAGAGGTTGGAAAGATAAGTTCCCATTATTTTACGAACATGTTTCAGACTTCTTAAGAGACTTCACAGCGAATGACCATGACGATGCACCGGATTGTCTAACCGGAATGATTGAAAAGGAGATTTTGACAGCCAGTAAATCACAGGGAATCAAACGCACAAATTAAATAATTGGTTATATTTGGTTATTAAATCAATATATTTTCTGATATTTGCATAGAAATTCAAATAAGGCAATGGGTAAGCCGAAAATAAGTTTAACGTTAAAACATAAATCAAAATGAGTATTTTAGGAAAATGCCCTGTTGGGGCTGCAATACCGGATATCCCGGTTAGTTCTTGCCCTGAATCTTTAGGTCAAGTTCAGAAAGTAGTTTTGCAACGTTTGTATTCAGCCTCAGGGGTGAAAAACAAATTTCCCGCAACTACTAAAGACCCTAAGTTGAAAGCCAGTTGGACACCATTTTTGTCCGCAGCCGATGGAACTAAGGCAGTAATCAGCCCGTACATCAATACCCCTAAAACCGAACCGGGAGCTGCCCGTACTTACGGAGGTGGTAATGAAACAGTCGGAGGTATCGAATTAATCGTTGGTCGAAATCCAACACCTTTTACCGGGGTTCTTTTAAATCAACCTACCAAAACGGTTGCAGCCATGAAAGAATATCAGGTTGAAGAGGTAGGAGTTTATTTGATTGACGAAAACGGAAACATTGGATTGTTGGTTGACAACGTAACAACTCCAACCGAGTATTACCCAATCCCAGTTTATGGATTGTTCGTTGGGGATAAGTCATTGGGTGGATTGGAAGCCCCAGACTCAAATGCTATTCAGTGGAAGTTTCAACCAAATTGGTCAGATAAGTTGGTAATTATTACGCCAACGGATTTCAACGCTTTGACTGACCTAGTTAAGCCAGCCGTCTAAGCCATGAATATCAAACCGAACAAAGTAGAGTTATTTGACGGGTCGAATAAAGCTACACAGGAGTTTGACATTAATCACGCTGAACGGATTTTGAGAATGCCAAACAATGGAGGCTGGGAGCTTCCTGAAAATTCACCTTATCAATTCGACAATCAAAATGGGCTTACTATTAAACCAAGTGCTAGAGCTAATAAAGTCGCCAAAGAGGAAAGCGATAATACAAAAAGCAATTAGGCACGAACAAAGATTAAAGTTTCATACTGAAACGTATTTGGAAGCCTCGGAAATGTCGCAGCCTTTGACAACCTTTTTGGATTGGGTAAAGACTTTGATACCAAAAGACAAATACAACATTTTTGTAAGTTTATTTCAGTTTCCCACACCAATAGTTGAATTGACAAGTAGGATTTACAACGAACTGGAAAGAGTATTTGACGGTAGAAATTCTGCCGTCAATTTCCAGTTTAATGACAGTACGCTCCGGGACGATTGGGAGTACTACAGACAAGAAGAGTTGAAAGAACCGGACATTTGGAAGCATAAGGGTTGGCAGAAAATGAAAACGGGTATCAATTCTATTTTGATAGTAGATTTACCAGTCGAACAAAAGGAGCAACGTCCCGAGCCATATTTTTATTGGTTGGACATTGACCACGTAATTGACTTTAGCTTTAAAGGAAAAAAGATAGAGTGGATTATATTTCGTCAGGGAGACAACAAAGTTGCAGCGTTTGACGATGAATACTTCCGGGTATTTGAATTAGACAGCAACAATGAAATAAAAAGAGACACGTTAATTGAGACTAAGCATGACTTAGGTTATTGCCCGGCTACTTTCTTTTGGAGTACTGAATTATCAAGTAAGTTCCCGGAACTAAAGAAAGCACCAATTAGCTCACAATTATCAAACTTAGATTGGTTACTGTTTTTCTCAATCAGTAAACGTCATTTAGATTTATACGCACCATACCCGATTTACAGCGCATACGCTGCCGATTGTTCATTTTTGAATAACGAGACCGGGGATTATTGCGATGGTGGATTTTTACGAAACAGTTCGCAGAAGTACAAAATGTACAGGGACGGAACAGTGGAACGCTGCCCTGTATGTGCTGAAAAGCGAATTGCTGGCGTAGGTTCATTCATTGAGATACCAGTACCTAGCGGAGTGGACAGCCCCGATTTGAGAAACCCGGTTCAAATTACAACCATTGATAAAGAAAGTTTACAGTACAATGTTGATGAAGCAATGAGACTGAAAGCTGAAATTTATTCAAGTGTAGTTGGAGAGGGTGGGGAAGCGATAAAGAAACAAGGCGTAAATGAAATGCAAGTATCGGCAAACTTTGACGATAAAACTACAATCTTAAACGGTTTAAAGGTAAACTATGAGAGAGCGCAAAAGTTCGTTGACGATACGATTTGCAGATTGAGATACGGAGACCAATTCATCAGCAGTTCCATCAATTTAGGGACTGAATTTTATATTTACACAGTAGATGACTTGTATGGTCAATACAAACAGGCAAAGGAAAACGGTGCAAGTGAAGCGCAATTGGATTTGATAACCGAACAGATCATATCAACGGAAAACAGGAACAATCCGCTACAAATGCAACGAATGCTTATCTTGAAACAGTTAGAGCCATACAGGCATAATACCCGGGATGAATTAATATCCTTATACGATAAAAATTTAATTGACCCGGTAATGTTTAATATAAAAATAAATTTTAGTACATTTGTCGACAGATTTGAGAGAGAAAACACAAATATCATTGAATTTGGTTCTTTACTCTCTTTTGACAAGAAAATAGAAACCATTTTAAACGTATTCAAAAGTTATGGCGAAAACGCAAAACCCGGAACAGGGAGCAACGTCTGAAAAGACACCGGAGGAAATCAAAGCCCAACTGAAAGCTCAAAGAGAGGCAGCCGAAAAGGCAATGACAAAGGAGGTTTATTCTAAAACCGTAAAGGATAAAGAAAAACACCTTTTCCATGTGAAACTTGATAAACCAAATTTCAACAAAGAAAATGGGGAAAAGTTATCAGTAGCATACGTTCAACTCTTCCATAAGGCAGAGTTTGGACAGTTCAAAGAGGCAGCCCCACGATTGGGATTCAAGGTTGTTGAAGTACTATGGAATCCCGATACGGATAACACCGTAACAGAGTAGTAAATTTATCAACCACTAATTAAAGGGTAAAATTATGGCATTAACAGAAGATGTGCTAAAACAGAACGCTGATTTAGCAACGCTCACACCGGAGCAAATTACAGCAATTACAACACTTTCGACAAATGACGAAAACACAGTAATCGGAAAGAAAATTGGGGAGTTACATGGACAGTACGATAATGACGTTGTTACGGTAGCCGGGGTACAAAAGAATCAAGGTGAGAAATCGTACGATTTTGTAAAACGAGTACTGGGAGACTTCAAAACGAAAGCAGAAAGTGCAGCAACATTGACCGGAGAGATCACAACATTGAAAAGTGAGATTGATGGTTACAAAACCCAAATTGCAGCCGGGAAAGGAAACGAGTTAATAGCTCAACAGCTAAAGGATGCTCAAAAGAAAGCAGATGACTTACAGAAACAGTACGACACGGACAAAACAGCATGGGACACCGAAAAGGGTACATACGTTAGTGAAGTGAATACAGTAAAACTGGAAACAGAATTCGACAAAGCCACTGCCAAATTGAAATTCCAAAAACAATATCCTGAAACTGTTCAGGCGGTATTATTGGACAATGCAAAGCGTTCGATTTTATCAACTACCAAACAGGATTGGACAGAGGTAGATGGGAAAAAAGTATTGGTGTTCCGGGATAAGGATGGAAACATTTTAAACAACCCGGAAAACAAACTTAATCCTTACACAGTATCTGAATTGCTGGCAAAGCAATTAAAGGACGTTCTTGATTTAGGTAAGCCACAAGGTGGAGGCGGTACAGGCAATCCCCCAACATCAGGAGAAACAGTAGACATTGCAGATTTAGGTTCAGCAAAAACACAAGTTGAAGCGGATGCAATGATTGCAAAGTATCTTTTGGCAAAAGGATTGACAAGGGGTTCGCAGGAATTCGCAACCGAACAAACAAAAATTCGTAAAGACAATGAAGTTTCAAAACTTCCTGTTCGATAACGTGCATGGGTAACACGTAGTAAATAAACAAAGTATTTAATTTTAAACAAAACATTTATTATGAGTTTAATTCTAACAAGAATCCAAAATTTGAGAGAGAAATCAAATTTGGATAAAAACGAATTGAGACCCGGACGTTATGGTGGATTGGATTTATTCATGATGCAATCGAATGACCCTGCCGGAATTTTGACACCGGAACTTAAAGCGAAAGCGGAAAAGAGTATCGGTAGTGTATTGGAAACCCCGGTTATTGATTACGATGGTACAATTACGATTGGTAATACACGTACAGTGACAATTGCCGACAGTGAAAACACTTCAAGAATGTTGCAGATTACATTTGCTACCTACGCATGGGGATTTACCAGCGTTCCAGCTATGTTCACGAACAATGAAGTAAGCATGCAAGCGGATTTTGACCGTAAGTTCTTGAATTACCTTTACAAGTTCGCTGAAACTATGGACGTAACTGCAATTGCAGCCCTTTCAGCAGCCAAAACACAAGTGTTCGCTGACCAATTGGTTTATGCAGTAGCTGGTAATACGTTGGAAGCAACTTTCAAACAACGAGACAATGTAATTGGAGACATCAACCCAATCATGAACGCAAACAAGTATTATGGAAACATGCACTTGCTGGGTAATTCAGGCATTCAGAGCGTAATTGAAAAGTTGAAACAGCACGGACTATGGAACGATGTAAACAAACAGTTGGAGTACTCTGACAAGATTTTGCACTTTTCAAGTAACATTTCAAACGCTTCAAACAAATTCGCAACGGCTTACGCTGTAGCTGGTGGTAGCGTTGGTTTGTTGACCCGTTTCGAAAGAGAATCAATTTTGGGTACAGTAACACCGGACGGTCACGAATGGGGTATTGATACTCTTCCAATGTTGAACTTCCCTATTGGTACTTATTACTACCAGTCAGTAGGTGATTTCAGTGCCATTGCTGGGGCTGCAACTGCCGACATGACCCGGGTACGAAAAGAACACTTCGGATTTGCCGTTGACGTAGCATTTGTTACATCTTACAACAGCGCACCATCGACTATTGCAAGCCCAATCCTAAAGATTGAAATTGCAACTGAGGGAGTTGCTGACCAATTGCAAGTGAACATTGTGAACACTACTGCAAGCCCAGTAAACACAAAAGAAGTTCCAGCGTAAGCGGATAAAGTAAATTAATCATAAAAAGGGGATAAAGGCAATTTGCCCTATCCCCTTTTTTCCAATAAATCAAAGCGATGTACAGACCCGAGATAATTACACAGAACCTATTACACCTATTAGGGTGGAGACAGAACTACAATACGGCTGATTTTGCAATAGCCGATACACTGACACAATCAGAAAGCGGTCAGTACTTTCAGGACATACACCCGTTGCTGACACTGGATAATGTAAAGGCAATTGCCCCGGACTTCGAAAGTATATCACTTAGTGCATGGGTAGAAGCTACCCAGTACCGTAAGGGAGACCGTAGGAGCGACAATAATGTTGATTACAGGGCAAAGGTTGATAATATAGGAAAAGTCCCGGAAACAAGCCCAAACGAGTGGGAGTTATTCGACCCGTTCAATGAATGGTTAGAAAACAAAACCAAAGCATCAATTCTGAATGCAGTACAAACGTTCTTTTCAGATAAGATGATTGAGACAACAGCAAAGAGCATATTGGAAAACAAAATATTGTTTGACGGTTCAGGACGGTTGACAGACTTAGTACCAAATTTAAACCGATTAGTTGGATTTGAGATAACCCCAATACGTTCAAAGGGAATAACACTAAAGATTGAACGGATTGGAACGCAATTCACAGGAACGGGGGAAATGAAACTTTATTTATTCCATTCGAGTAGTTCCGAACCAGTAAAAGAAATTACAATTACCCGGACAAAGGATGGAGCAATGGAATGGTCATTACAAAATGATTTAATACTGCCATACGTTAGCGATTCAATTGATGCTGGGGGTAGTTGGTTCTTATGTTATGATCAAAGAGAAATTGGAGCGATGCAAGCGATATTCAAAAGCCGGGATTGGTCAAAAACACCGTGCGATACTTGTAACCGAGAGGAACACCAAAGTTGGTCAATTTGGAGTAAGTATTTGGAAGTACACCCATTTAGAACCACGGTAGAAAACCCCGGGGATATGCTTGAAATAGATAAAAATGTTTATACATACGATTCAAACTATGGATTGAATTTACAGATCACAATGGAGTGCGATTTGACAGACATAATCACAGAGCAAAGGAAAGCATTTCAAAATGTGATAGGCTTACAGGTAGCATCGGACTTCATCCGGGAGATGGCATACAATCCACAATACAGGATAAACCGGACACAACAGAACTTCACACGAATGGAGTTGCTTTATGAGTTGGACGGGGATAGCCAAAGCCCAAAGAAAAGCGGTATCAACTATAAATTAAACCGGGCAATGCAAGCATTGAAAATGGACACAACAGGAATAAACCGGGTATGTATGCCATGTAAAAGTGAGGGATTGCGTTACAGAACCATATAATGATTGAGGCAATACAACGTAAAATCGACAGGCTAACGGATTATAGAGACCGGATTGCAGAAATAATTCAGGAGGAATTAATGAACAATGAGGACTTTATACTAACCATGAATGCCGATGACCAATTATACGATGAGGGTATAAACCGGGTAGGCGTAAGTATTGAAGATTACGCACCGTACACAATGCGCACACTAGCTATCAAAACGGAAAAGGGTCAACCGACTGATAGAGTAACATTGAGAGATACCGGAGCGTTTGAGCAATCATTCTTTATAGAATTCAGAGCCGATGAATTTGAAATAAAAGCATCGGATTTTAAAGCGGAAAAATTAGTCGTAAAATACGGAAAGCAGATAATGGGACTAACTGACGAAAACGTACAAAGGCTAATAAAGAAAATTACACCACGTTTAATTTGGGAGATAAATAGATGAGCATAAACAAAGCACCAAAGCCAGCGAACCCGGTTCTAATAGATCGGGTATTGGCATCTTTACAGGACACGTTAGTACTAAAGTTATCATGGTTAGATTTTGCGTTTGGAAGAGCGCAAAGGCTGGTAACAAAGAAAGGAAACGTGGATTATTATTACCCCGGAGTATTTACAGGGGATAAGGAGTATAGAAACGTATTGCCGGGGGAATATACCGGGAACTTTAGTTTCTTTGTAATTTCAGACCCGCAAACGGTAGATTATGTACAGCACCAACGCAATAACATAACGGCTAATTTTTCATTGATATTTTGGTACAACCTAAGTAAAATTTACCCCGGGACAAACGAGCGTAAAACAGAACAGATAAAAGCTGAAATACTGAAAGTAATTACAGAGGCTATATTACCAGCCGGGAGGATAACGGTAGAAAAGATTTACGAACAGGCAGAAAACATTTACAAAGGTTACAGCCTGAAAGAGATTGAAACACAATTTTTAATGCACCCATTTGGAGGACTAAGGATTGAGGGTGAAATTTTAGTAAAGGAGAGTTGTTGATGGGATTACTTTTAGCTTATAGTATGTTTGTTGGATTGCTTTCAGCATTCATAATCTTATTCATTACAAAAATAGGATTACGAGATTGGGTACAGGTTCACGGTTCAGAACTGATAAACAAATTATTCAGTTGTCAATTTTGCCTTAGCTTTTGGGTAGGTGTTTTGATAAGCTGTATATTATTAATTTTTATTACTTTTACAGGCGGTTATTTACAACCGCTTTATATATTTATACCCATTTGTAGCACACCAATAACAAGAATGATTTTATGAAAACAATGACAATCGAGGGACATGTAGTGAGGATATTTGACAGCATTGACGAACTGCCAATTACTAGATTTCATAAGTACAATAAGTATTTATTGATTGATAGCAGAATTGGAAGTGATTTAAACGATGTGTTGGCACGTATCGACAGAGCTATCCGCTACATAGGGAGTAACAAAGAATTAGCAGTTGTAGAGCTTGAAAATATGAAACAAGCCATGTTCCTGATAAACGAAACGATTTGTCCACGTCATTTGGCATTTGCTGCATTGGTTGATTCGATAGATGGGAAGAGGATAACAGACCTTTCAGACGAAAGTATGCAAGGCGTAGTTGATACGCTGGGGAAAACAAAAACCAATTTTATAGATCGTTTCATTGAGACGGTCAAAAAAAAAATGGATGAAGAGCTAAATTTGTACTTCCCCAGTAAGTTTGAAGATGCAAACATAAAGGAGTATTATGATAGGCTTAAGTCAAGAATGCAACTAATGTTAGATAAGATAATCCGGGGGATAGACCACAAAGAACAAATCAACGAAATAGATGATTTCCTTTTGAGTTTATCAAAGCCCCGGATATTTTGGGGAAAGGACGGGGCTGAAATTATGTTCGACAAACAATATGAAGATATGTGTTTACTTTTAGCTCAAAAACTAACAGTTGACCCCAAAAAAATGACTGTATTACAGTTCTACAATGCTTTTGAGTACATAAAGAAAACAATTGGCTCAAATGATCCCAAAGAATAGCAAATAAAGACTTTTATACCCGAAACGGTAAAACGTACAGGATAAACAAGAAAGTCCCAAATTTGCCAAATTCCCAATAAATTACTTACTATAAACAAATAGAAATCATGGCAGAAAATCCGCTAAAATATAGAGAGCTAATTGAACCTGATGATAGTATTGAAAATGCTATCAAACAACTAACGCAATTGGGAGAAACTTACGACAAAATGATTGGTAAGGTAAGAACCGAGGCAACCGCACTTGAAACGAGTGTAAAGGGATTGAGTGGAGCAACTGACGAACACCGGGAAAAGATAAAGAATACTTACAGAGAGGTAGACAAGCTTACTAAAGCACAAAACGACTTAACTCAGGCACAAAGTACACAGGCGCAACAATTAGCATCTCTCAAAGCATTACAACAGGAACAGAACGCAGTAAACAAACTTACAGCGCAATACAACAATAACGTTGAGGGTTCATACAACCGTTTATCTGCCGAATATGCATTGAATAAAGTCAAGATAAACCAAATGTCTCAGGCATGGAGAGAGCAAACCGAAGAGGGAAAACGATTCGTAGCCGGGACAAATGAGATTTACCAAAAGATGATTCAAATGCAGGAAATTACCGGAAAGCACACGTTGAGCGTAGGTAATTATTCAAAAGCAAATGCAGGATTAGGTAGAAGTATTTCAATGATGGCATCGGAACTACCGAATGCAGCGCAATCAATGCGTATTTTCATCATGTCTCTTTCTAATAACTGGATGCAACTGGGTGATTCAATCAAAGCAACCAATTTAGAGCAAAAGGATTTAATGAAACAATTCAAAGCAGGATTGATTGACACAAAGCCTGACAGTACAATTAAACAGATCATGAAATCAATGGTATCATTCAATGTGATATTGATGGTTGGGGTAACATTATTCAGTTTATACGGGGAAAAAGCCATAAACTGGATAGCTAGTTTGTTCAAGTCAACAGATGCAATTGAGCAAAACAAAGCAGCATTGAAAAGGCTAAATGAAATAAAGTTAGAGCAAAATAAAAGTGCAGCGGTGGAATTGGTACGGGCTAAATTACTATATGATGCTTCACAAGATACAACACGTTCATTAGGAGAGAGGAAAAAAGCCGTTGACGAACTTCAAAAACAATTCCCGGCATATTTCAAGAATATAGATGACGAACAGATATTAGCAGGAAAAGCAGCCGGGAAATACAGGGAACTTGCTGGGGCAATACTTGCATCAGCCAAAGCCCGTGCAGCGGAGGAAATGATTGTAGAAAATCAAAAAAAGATACTAGAATTAGAATCAAAAAAGGCAGATGCATTAAGAAACAAAACACTTTCAGAAAACCAACTAACAAAAGACAAAAAAGATTCAGAACGTTCAACAAAAGGTGCTGGGCTGAACCCATCTGAACAAATAATTGGGTTAGCAATTGGGACAAAGAAATCAATTGAGGATATAAAGTCATACGGGAATGAAGCCCAAACAGCCCAAAAGCAAATCGACCTACTTAGTAAGGCAAACGATAAACTTGTAAAATCAGTAAACATAAATGATTTATTAGTTGACCCGGGAAAACCCAAAAAAGACCCAGCCGAAAAGAAAACAACCATTTACCACGATGCAGACGTAAAGGAGTTTGAATGGAAACAGGCAATGGAAGAGTCATTGACAAAAACAATGATTGCTGGTAGAACTCAGGATGTGGAAAGCCTTAATTTAAGTATCGACAAAAAGAAAGAAAAAGTTGATAAGTATATTGAGGAACTTCAAAAGCAACAAAAGAAAATACAGGAAACATTAGATCAGACAAAAGACCCTAAGCAAAAGAAACAAGCGCAAAAGGACTACGACAAGGTTACCGGAAAGCTAACAGATTCATTGGGGTTACAAACTGGATTAGATGCACAGTATGAAGAGGAACGCAAAAAAGGAATTCAGGACATTGACGATAAGTATGCATTAATAGCAATAGACAAGAAAAAAACTGAATTAGAAACATTACTTTCTTTGACTGAAACAGGAACGGAAGAGGAAAACAAAATCAAGTTGCAGATACTCGAAAATGGCAGAAAAGAAGCATTGTTGAAAAACCGTCAAGGTACAATTGAAACGAGACAGGATGAAAAACTAATCAATTCAAAGTATGACCGTTTGATTTTGGAGCAATCAACTAAGTTCGATACTGAAAAATCAATGTTGTTATTCGATGCACAGCAACGGGACGAAAAGACCGAATTTGACAGATTGAACCATACAGAAAAGGAAAAGACACGTTTCCGGTTACAGGCTGAAAAAGACCGATTGGAAAAGATTCTTTCTTTGAATGAAATGGCTGGGGCAAAACTAAGTAATAAAGAAGTTTCCCAAATCAAAGATACCATTGCCAAAATCAATGGAGAAATGAAAGCCAATGATGGTAAGAAAGGGAAAACAGATATTTATAGTTTGATTGGATTAGACTTAGATGATGATAAAAAATCAGCTATAAATGAATCTACGAGCTATGCTTTAGGAAAGTTAGATGAAATATTACAAGCGAATGTTACTTTAGCAGAAAAAGCAGTAGAAGCATCGCAAAAAGAAGTTGATGCTAAAAAAACAAATCTTGATAATGAGATTGAAGCTCGAAACAATGGTTATGCCAGCAACGTATCAGGAGCTACAAAAGAGTATGAAGCATCAAAGAAAACGCTAGAAAAGGCACAAAAAGACAAAGAGAAAGCAGCAAAACAACAGGCTCAATTAGAAACAGTAATGCAAACGGGTAGTTTGATTACAGCCTCAGCAAACATTTGGAGTTCTTTATCAGCAATCCCGGTTATTGGTGTAGGTCTAGCATTGGCAGCATTAGGGGTAATGTGGGGTTCATTTGCAGCATCAAAGGTAAAAGCTGGACAGGTAGCAAAGGCAAGTTATGGAGAGGGTGGATTTGAGTTCTTAGACGGTGGAAGCCATCAGGGAGGGAATGACGTACCAATTGGTAAAACACCTGACGGTAGGGATAGACGTGCCGAGGGTGGAGAGATGTTGGCAGTGATACGGAAAACATCAACCCGGAGATACCGACACATATTACCGGACATTATCGACAGTTTGAATCACGGTGTTTTTGAATCAAAATACTTGAATGCTTACGGAACAGGTGGAATGTCAATAAACATAAACAGCCCCGGGACAAACGTAAAAGAATTGGAACGGGATGTAAGTGAGATAAGGAGACAGGGAGAAAGAAAGTATTTCACAGATGGGAAAGGTCAAATAATTGAGATTTACAAAAACTTAAAACGTACTCACAAATGAACGAATATCAGTTTTTAATAAACAACAGGCTAGTCGCTCCAAACTATAAGGATGACATTTTAAAGGAGTACGAATTAGAATCAGGACAAATATTTTTCAGGACAAATCTGTCCGGAAAACTTGTTTTGTTACGTTCTGACTACGATTGGTTAGATTCACAGCCATTCGACACAAAGTTCATACTAACAGTACAGAGGAAGAAAGCCGGGGTATTTGAGGATTACCATTCAGGTACTTTCTGTAAAACGGATGTAAAGTGGAATGTAGACAACAGAACTTGTGAGCTTAAGATAAACGTAAATGATAATTACATCAGCATATTATCAGATTACGAAAAAGAATTCAATTTGATTGAGCTAGCACCGGGTATAAATAACCTTACAATAGTAAAACGTCCTGTAATACAAGTTTACGTTTTAGGTAGTAGCATAGTTACATTCTTATTGGGCGGTACATACTGGGAACAAAGTGCCGAAAAGGTTATAACAGTGGATTCACAGATGGCAGATTATCATTTTAGTTTGAATACAGAATTGATTGAATATGAAGTTACCACAGCATCCGAACTAAATGGTATTTACGCAGGTACTGCTACATTGGGAGGAAAGATATACAGAAAGGATGGATTGTATTACATTTTAGTTTCTGATTATAGCAATGCATCAATTAGGAAAACGTCAGATAATAGCATTAGATCATCAATTACAGGTGCAAATCTATTCACAAACAATCAAGGTCAAGTTTTCCATTTTGTAGTAGGTGCAGTACAATGTTATGTGACGGCTTACAAAAGGAATATTTATATGAGGTATTTAATGGATGTAACATCGTACAATGGAACTACCACATACGACATACCAACAGATGATATTTTATTGGATAATTTGAACTATCGTAAGTGTTTAGGATATGGAGTAACGGGATTAGCAACTATAAATCTTCAAACAACTACAACGCCAACTAAATACGGAAAGAATGATACCGGGGAATATTTTAAAGAACCTTACAGTATTTATGGTCAAAAGTTTTATCCGGTTTCAAGGAATTCATGGATAAACACATCGATATGGTTTAATTTTTCTTTATTTGATTATCAGATAGAAGAGTACGGAAAGAAAGATTACATCTTGAAAGATGTTTTTTATTTGAATGATGTGATACGTGTTTTACTGGATAAAATTGCACCGGGGATAACTCACTTAGGGACATCAGAATATTCAGAGTTCTTTTACGGAACTACAAACCCAATAACAAACCAGTCATTCAGAATAATGATGACACAAAAATCAAACGTATTACATGGAGAGTATGACAAGCCAGCACAAAAAGCAACGATAACTATGAGAGATGTTATGAATATGTTGAGAGACTGTTTCCAGTGCTATTGGTGGATTGACAACGATAAATTGAGGATAGAGCATATTTCATATTTTAAGAACGGAGGAACATACACAGGAACACCTGAATATGGATTTGACCTAACACAGATTTTAGATTCAAGAAATAAAAAACCCTTAGATTATATGTTTGGAAATTATGAATACGACAAATTGACAATGAACCAATACTATCAATTTAGTTGGATGGATGACAAAGTTTCACAAGCATTCATTGGCTATCCAATAGAAATAAAATCGAATTATGTTGAGCCAAATAAGAATGAGAATATTAGTGTATCATTATTTACAACTGACATAGATTTTATGTTGCTGAACAATAGCGAACTTTCACAAGATGGATTTGCTTTGTTTTCAGCCGTTAATGCTGGAGGGGTAATGAGATTACCATTTATTGAGAGAACGATTGATGATGCCGTGCTTAGGCTACAAAACGGGTACATGAGTTGGATTACTCTACACCCGAACTATTGGACATCTAATCTACCCGCTAAAAACGTAAATATAAATAATGAACAATATCCTAGTTACATGTTGAATGGAATAGAGAGAAAGAAAAAACAGACCGTTCAATTTCCCAGTGAAGATGACCCCGACCCAATGAAACTAATAAAAACATCTTTGGGAGATGGTCAGATTGAGAAAATTAGCGTAAATTTGTCGAGTCGAATGAACAAAATAACATTAAGATATGATACCGAATAATAATTTCAACATATTCCCGTGGTATTTAAGTCCTGAGAAACAGAACCACAAGAAAGATTATGCATTTGGAAGTATATTTTGTTTAGCAACACCGGATAGGCAACTACTACCATTTCAGATCATACGGAACACCCGAGCCAATATAGTGCAAAGCGTAATACTTTGCGATTTAAACGGAAACGAATTACATAATATCACATCTCAAATGAGTTCAACCGGATTAGAGTTGAAAAGATTTATAACAGATGGATATGATTTGATAATTTACCCGGGCGTTTTACCAATGGCAATTGAAACACCGGAGGGAAGATATTACGCAAAGATTTCGGACGGGGTAGAAACATGGTACAGCGAGGTATTCACAGTAATACGAAATTTGGATAGCTATTTGAAAATTCAGTATTGGGACGTTGAAAACTTTGAATTATCATACGGGCATATTGATTACACCGGGGCTTACAAATCAACAGTATATTTACCAACGCAATTGGGAAAGCCTGATTACCCATTTGAAGAGGATGTGAGTAAAAGAGATGGTTACCAGTTTGTAGAAAAGCAGATCAGCGAAAAGACATACAAATTCACTTTCCTAGCAACTGAATATCTATGTGATGCAATGCGATTAATCAGAATGCACGATTACATAGAGATAACCAACAAAGGAGATGTTTACCCGGTTGATACTTTCCTTATAACACCAAAGTGGCAAGATCAGGGAGACTTAGCAGCCGTGCAAGCGGAATTTGAATGTGGAACAGTAGTAAAGAAAATAGGCAGAGGGGTAGTGCCATCAAATATAGATTTCAACAACGATTTCAACAACGATTTTAAAAAATAAGAATAATTATGGCAAACTGGACAGACCTTAAAGCAGCCGTTGCAGCGGTAATCAAAACAAATGGGACTAATGCTATTACTGGGGTACTATTACAAACTACTTTGAATAGCATAATTGATAATTTAGGATTATCAAATCAATATAGAGGAAGAGCTATACCAGATACCAATCCGGGAACACCTGACGGTAATATGTTTTATATTGCAATTGATAAAGGAACTTATTCCAATTTTAGTGGAATAGTTATAGATAATAACGGTTTTTATATCATAAAATCTGAAAATAACAATTGGGTTTTAGAACATATTTTTGATGAACATTTAACTCACTTTGATGTAAAAAAAGAATATTTTCCAGTTGAAGAATCACAAATTACGATTTCAAACAATGTTATTACAATACCAAAACTACGGAGAAATATGCCTGATGGGACATTTGCAGAAATGCAAGCCCCTGTAACATTTAATATATCATCTTTATTTGATTATTTTATAGCTAAAATTGATGGGTTTTTAGTTGGCAGTATTTCAAAACTTGTAATTGAAAAAGGGCAGAACCAATTTTTTTGGCAAGAACCTGTAAAAAATTCACAATATGATGTCGTTGTATTTAGTACGGGAGGTTTTTTTTATTCAAAATATGCAAGTATTCAAGCATGTTTTTTAAATAAATCATATGCTTTGCATGGATATGGAGAAGATCAAAAAAAAACACTAAAAGAAGTTGAATTTGAATTTTTAGATCAAACAAGTGTATTAGTGGGAACATATACTCAACCTACTGCAGAATTTGGTGGGGGCGAAACAGGATTTATAACATCTCCCGAATTGATAGAATATAATGGAATAATCAAGAAAATACATGTTGATGTAGTTAATACCGGAACTTATCAATTTGCAGTTGCAACATTAGATCAATTTAATAAAGCAATAGTTTCTACACGATATAATGTTGCTTTAAATGCTGGTGAAAATAATGTATTAATTGAAATTCCAGTATTTACAGGACAAAGATTATTGATGAAAATATCATCCGGAAACACAAAATATTTTCACTCAGGAGGTTCAGGAATAGGTCCAAATTTTTTATATTCTGAAACCGAATCAGTTGCACTTCATTATTTAGCGGATAATGTGAATTATGGTGGAGGTATTCCATTCACATACACAATGGAAAAAAGAGTATCTCCATTCGCATTTAAAGAGGAATTATATAATGTAAAAGCAGATGTTGCAACACTTAAAAATAAAACAGATGTAATTGTATTATCAAGATTAGGAGTAAAATATAAACTTATTGTAGATGCAAATGAAAATCCAGCATTAAAATCATTGAATTATAAAAATGTATTGTGTTTGGGCAATTCAATTACAAAACATGATATTATGCCGTTTTGGTGGGGTTTGTGGGGAATGGCAGCAACTGAAAGATCAAAAGATTGGGTACATGTTTTACAATCAAAGTTGCAAGTAAAAGAACCAACAGCAGTTTGTAACGGTTATAATGTGGTTCATTACGGAATGTGGGAACAAAACCACGGTAGTACTGATCTTTCATTATTTGATCAATTATTGGTTAATGGTACTGATTTAGTCGTATTGCGTTTGGGTGAAAATGTTGCAGTGCTAACAAATTATACTGAACATCTTTTGGAATTAATGGATTATATTTGGTCAAAATTACCATCCGTTGATATTATATTAGCCGGGGAGGTCATGGATGCCAATGTACAGAAAGATGCTGCAACGAAAGCAGCCGCAGATGCAAGGGGAGTTCCTTTTATTGATTTATCATATATGTGGGGACAATCTCAATATTTAAGCAATGTAAATACTCAAGTATATGGAGACGATAACCAATGGCACACTATTTCAGACGGAGGAGATATTGCCCCCGGAGTTGCCGCACATCCGGGAGATATAGGGCATGAAGCAATAGCAAATTCAATTTTTGAGATATTATAAACTTTAATAAAATCAATAAAACAACTAAAATGAAAGAAACAGTTATTGACTTTAGCCACATTTACACAATAACCGCAATGTTATTCTGTATTTACATTCTCGTTTTACTTGCTATTTTAGCAGACCTTTGGTCAGGATTAAGGAAAGCAAAGAGGCGTTGCGAAATTAGATCATCGTTTGGATTCAAAAGAACAGTTGATAAATTAGCCCGGTATTACAATGCACTATTTGCCCTAACAATCATTGACATCATGCAGATGATAGCAGTATGGTACTTAGATACATTTTACGGGTACATGATACCTCTAATACCATTCATTTCAATTTTAGGAGCTATAGGAATAGGAATGATTGAAATTAAGTCCATCTTTGAGAAAGCAGAGGACAAAGCACAATTTGCACACATTGGGGATTTAGCAGGGAGAATCATTGCCAACAAAGATGATTTGACCGAAATAGGGAAAGCCATTGCAGACTATATGACTGAAAAGGATGTCAAAGAGAAAGAAAAGGATTTAATAACTAAAAATTGATATTATGGCAAAAGCAAAATCTTGGAAAACATCACTGATGGGAGTAATTGGAATAATAGTTTTATTGGTATGCCTTTTACTTATTTATTTAGGTAAATGCACATTGACTGAATTAGCTTCATTCCTTTCCCCAATGGCTTTATTTCTTGTTTCAATAGTTTCTTTTCTAACAAAAGATTCAGACGTTACCGGAGGAACGAGACAAGGATGAAAGCACTAATACCAATTATAAAAACTATTGCAGCCCTATTCAATTTGGATTGGGTTGCAATTGCTGCATTTATATCCGTTGAAACAGGCGGATTGGGATTCAGTAAAGAGACCGGGAAAATAATAATTCAGTTTGAGCCTAAATGGTTCAAAAGATTAGTTCCATACGCTCCATCCGGGAAATGGAGTTTGAATGGAATTGAGATTCAGGTTAAGGAATGGTTAGCGTTTAATGACGCATTCGCAAAGAACCCGGACGGAGCAATGCAAGCAACCAGCATCGGATTGGGTCAGATAATGGGATTTCACTGGAAAACATTAGGCTATAAATCAGTTGGGGAAATGTGGGACGATGCAAAGAAAGGCTTAGACCGTCAGATTTGGCAGATTTGCAAATTTATAGTCATGGATATAAAGTTGAAATCATGCTTACAAGCCCATGACTGGGACGGGGTAGCCAGCATTTACAACGGGTCTGGATATAAATCACTGGCAAAGAAAATACCCCGAGAGGCTTACGACATTAGTTTAGCCAAAGCATACGATTACATTTCCAAAACATATAAGTAAAAACAGTTATGAAAAAACGAAAGAGATCATTGCTGAAAACTATCTTACTTTTGATATTAAGATATGAACGTTGGAAAATGAACCCAAAGAACATGTACACAGTATTTACACTAGAACAAACATACAAAGGATTATGAAAACAAAAAGTTGGTTATTTATTTTGGCAGGACTTTTATTGTTCTCAGCCGGATTTTTTGCAGGGCGTTGGACAATCGCACCGGAAATTAAAACAAAGTACGTCAAAGGGCAGGAAACGCACGACACGTTGTATTCAGAGGTATTAGTACCTTACAATTCAAAGATACCGGATAACCCGGTACTGCCGACAACACCGGACACGATAAAGTTACCCGGGCAACCGGAGTACATAACGCTGAAAGTAGACACGGCAAAGATCATCGCAAACTATGTCAAAGAAAACAGTTATAAAAACCTATTATTCGACAATACGAACGGGAAACTAATAATTGAATCGGTAGTACAATACAATGCAATGAAGAAACTGGCATACACTTTTACACCCATTCAGAAAGAAGTAACCAAAATATACAAACCAGTAATAACACCATATTTGGGAGTATCTTATAACTCATTTGGATATTATGGGGCTGGCGGTGGAATTTATTACCATGACGTAGGAGTTGGGGCAAAGTACATGACAAACTTCAACAATAAAGGTTACGAGATAAGTTTGAACTATAAATTTTAAACAAACGGAAAAACACCGGGGAAAAGCGATATTAATTGCAGTTCCCCGGTTTTCTGTTTTCCTGCTTTTCGTGGCAAAATTGACACGTTCTATTTGAAGATAAACAAACGTAGCGATACAGTAAGAAAGTTCCAAATTCGACAAATTAGCCTGAAATTACTTTTCAAAGTCAAAAAATATCAAAAAATGTTGGTTGAAGTCAAAAAAAACAAAAAAAACATGGAAAAGTTTTGTCAACACAAAATAAAACTTTAAATTCGCACCGTAATTGAAACTAACGATGCAGCGTGTTACTGTATAAATCAAAAGAGAGCAATGGAAACTACCAACATTTACAACGGACTTAACTACACAGTTGCAGAGATCAACCGTAACTACAAAATCAAAGTGAGTGGTGTAAACTTCGAGGGAGACAAAATACATAAGTTAGTAGGAGTTTCAGGATTAATAAACCTGATTGGAATTGAGTTGACCAACAAACTTGTTGACCGGGCTTTTGATTGTACAGAGGACAAATGCGAATGCAAACTAAGAAGAGGAATTCGAATTATATTTTATTGTTATTGAATTATTTTATATATTTGCGCAGGATAATAAGTAACATTTTATAAGATGGAAAATTGGAAAGATATTAAAGATTTTGAGGGTCTATATTTAGTCTCTAATCATGGAAAAGTAAAAAGAGTAGCACGAATTATAGATAGAAAAAGAAATGGTAAATTAAATTATAAAGAAAAGGAACTTTCACAGCATTTAGACAAATATGGATATAAGTGTGTCAGTTTACAGAAAGATGGTAAAAGATATTCAAAGCTAGTTCACAGATTAGTAATGATAGCATTTAGCAATGAGCAACCAAAACCAACCGTTAACCACAAAGATGGAATTAAAATAAATAATTACTTCTCAAATTTAGAATGGGCTTCTATTATTGAAAATATAGAACATGCAATTAGAAATGGTTTACGTGGAGATAAAACGAAAACAGTATATAAGTACAAAGATGGAGTTTTGAAAGAAACATATAATTCAATAAAAGAGGCAGCATTTGAAAATAATATAAGTAAAACATCAATTATCCATTATATTCAAGGTAATAGAAATTCAAAAAAAGGATATAAGTATACAACAATTAAAGAATAAACTAAGAACTCCACCGGGGGATTACTCGGAGCAATTATGATAAACGAATTAATAACACCCGGAGACTGGGAACTAAAGGAACAGGGGGATGCAAACGAATATTGCATAGTAACAACAGATAACATTTGGGTTGCCGGATTCAGACTAAATGGAATTCAAACAGTAGAAAGGCAATGGGCTAATGGAAAATTGATGGCAGCATCAAAAACGATGTTAGAGGCATTACAAGAAGTTAGAAAAGAAATGTTGAAAAATGGCATTAATTACGACAATGCCCCAACATACAATATCATAAATAACGCAATTAAAAAAGCAACTGAAAAATCATGAAATACTTTAATTCAAGGAACTGGATAAGTCTAATCCAATTATTAGGGACATTATTACTCATTTTATTATTAATCAAATTCAGCAGATAATATGAAAACCGAGAGCGCAAAAATAGTTAGATGTAAAGTTGATATTTCAACATGGTTCAACAAAGAATTGAACAAAGCGGAAATGAAAATCACTTCCCCATCGGGTAAAACAATCACAATAAAAAAGACAGTTATTGAAATGAATTTGAGCCAACTTGAAAAAGTACTATTGACAATAATCGGAGAATGCAAAGATGGAACGGCATTATTGACCGTTGGACAAATGAACATTCTTTTAGATATATTTCACAAGCAATTACAAGTATCAAAAGTAAAATCAAACCAATAAAAACAAAGAGCGATGGAAGAGAAGTTTAAACAACAGTTATTGAAAATTCAAGCCTTACAAATAGAGGCATCGGATTTGGGATTTTGTATGCACGTTATAGTACGTGGGGGAGTGGAGATACAGGATAAAAAGCATTCTCACATTGATGCAACGCTATTCAAAGATAGCAAACAGTTATATGCTGTATGTGAGTTTGAGAATTACGGAGACAATGCAGGGGTGAACATTAACTATTTCATTAGTTTAGTTACCGAGTATTTGAAACTTGAAAGGGAGGAACAGGAAAATGGAAAATAACAATATATTTGGGATTGACTTATATCCAACGCCAAAAGAGGTTATTGAAATGATGCTCCAATCAGTTTCAATCGCTGGCAAAGTAATACTAGAACCGAGTGCTGGAACGGGAAACATCGTAGATTATGTAAAACATTCAGGGGCAAAAGAAGTAATTGCGTGTGAAATAGACTCACGATTACGTCAAATACTATCCGGTAAATGCCATGTAATAGAATCGGACTTCTTAGATTTGACAGCAGAAAAGATTTCACATGTTGATTTGATTATTATGAATCCACCTTTTATGGCTGACGAAAAGCACATATTACATGCGTGGGATATTGCGCCAGCAGGATGTCAGATAATTTCACTTTGTAATGAATCAGTAATCAGTAATAGGTATTCACGCTCCCGGGAACAGGTATGCGATTTAGTAACAAGCTTTGGACGTTCGGAGGATTTAGGCAAATGTTTTGACAATGCAGAGAGAAAAACAAACGTCCGTGTTGGTTGCCTTTGGCTACATAAGCCGGGTACTAGCGAAAATGAGTTTGAGGGATATTTTGACCTTTTCGATTACGAACAGGAACAAATTGACGGTTCAGGAATTGTTAGATATGACTTTGTACAAGATATTGTTTCACGATACGTTGAGGCTGTCAGCATGTTTGATGAGGTAGATGCTGCAAACACTAGAATGTCGAACGCAATATCAGGAGTAACACAACACTTTTCAATAAAATTTGGAGCGACCTACACAAGTAGTAACAATAACTATTCATCAATAAACCGTCAGACTTTTAAAAAGGAGTTGCAAAAATCAGCATGGAGAAAACTCTTTGACCTCATGAAGATGGATAAGTATGTAACTACTGGGGTTATGTCTGACATAAATAAGTTTGTTGAGCAACAAATACACGTACCATTTACAGTGAGGAATGTATATTTGATGATACAAATGATTGCAGGAACTCACGGACAACGAATGGACAAAGTATTGGTAGAGGCTTTTGAGAAAATATGTTCATTCTCATACGAAAATAGTACAGCCGGGGAGGGTTGGAGGACTAACACTGATTTTCTTATCAATAAAAAGTTTATAATGCCTAGAATGTCCCGTATTGGTTGGAGTGGGGAACTGCAATTAGAATACTCATCTAGCTCTAAAATGGATGATATTATAAAAGCTCTTTGCCAAATAAACGGGAGTAATTACGATGAATTTAAACGGTTTGATTATCACATTTCAACGTTAAACAGCAACGTAAAACACCCAATGAATAAACTACAATTTGGACAATGGTATGAATGGGCTTTTTTTCGTTTCAAAGGATTCAAAAAAGGGACTATGCATTTTGAATTTATTGATGAAGATTTATGGCGAAAATTCAACCAACGTGTAGCAGAGATAAAAGGTTGGAAAAACATGGTAGCTCATACGAAAAAGGGTAGAACAGCAAAAACCCAAAGAAAGCCGTAAGCACTATTATAATTCAAAATAAATCAAAAAATTATTGGTTGAAGTCAAAATAAAACACAAAAAACAGGCTAAAACAACAAATAAATTTTTCAATACCAAAGAAAAGACTTTAATTCGCAGTACAATAACAAAACAACCTACCCGGAGGTTACCGGGGAACAAATAAATTATAGAGCGATGAATACAGAAAATCAAAACGGCTTAAATGCCATTATCAGAGAAAGAGTAGCAAACAGAATTCAAAGGGGTCAAATGTCAGCAACCGAGGCAATCGGAAAACTGATTGAAGAGGGGAAAGCCTCAAATGATTACATTGCTTACTTAGGAGCAAACAATACCCGGTTAAGCGATGTGACTTTCAATGCAAACGGGCATGTACAAATGTTGCTGCCGGAAAAGGGAGACCAACCATCCGTGTACCAAATCCACGACAATGCAATTGGTCAGTTGGGCGAAAAGTTCAAAGTACCTACACGTTACATCCGGGAACTGGCAGGGGGAGACGAATGGCAACGTCAATTGGCTGCAAAGATTTTGAACGATCATAGCAGTTGGTCAAAGAAAACCCGTACATTGGTGCGTGTGGTAGGAGATGAAGTACGTGGAGTACTTTCAGACAGTTACCGTAGATTGAATTCACAGGATATAATCATGCATTTTTGGAAACGGCTAACCGGAATGGGGCGCAATTATCAGACGGTATGTTGGATGCAACTAGGGTTTACATGGAGGTATTAATGCCTGAAACAATTTCGATAATGACCCCAAAAAACGGAATGGTCGAAATGGCTTTTGGTGCAAGGTTAAGCACTTCCGATTACGGGGATGGAGCTTTGGAACTCCGGGCGTTTATGATGCAAGGTGTTTGCCTGAATGGAATGGTAAGGGATAGCGTAATGCGTACGGTTCATTTGGGTTCACGTTTACCGGAAAACATTGCAATTAGCAAAAGGACTTACGAACTGGACACCCGGACACAAGCCAGCGCAATCCGGGATTTGACAAGCGGTATTTTCTCTAAAGAATCAATCATGCAACGTGGACTTGAAATACAGGGTGCAAGCGAAATGGTGGTTGATATGGAACGGGAACTGAAAGCATTAGGAAAAGGAAAGCTACTGAAAGAAGAGGTAACAGGTGTCGAAAAAATACTAATGCGTAACAACCCGGAGGATGGGGTACAGGGAGAATCTACACTTTGGAAATTAGTACAAGGAATCACGGCACATGGTCGTGGACTTGACCCACGCAGGGAAAAGGATTTTCAAGAAATTGCAGGGGACTTAATGAACCGGGTTAAGCTAAACAAGTAGGTTATGGATTTTAAAACAATGCAAGAAGTTCCCAATCAGGCTACCGACCTGAAAGGGAACTTAGAAGAGTTTAGCGAAACAGTTTTGATTTATGATGAGGAGTTAGACCTTTGGACACTGGGTTGGTATAACTACGATACAAAAGACTGGAATCATCACATGGAGGAATCAATGGAGTTCGTTTGTTGGTGTTATCCACCTGACCCGGCTGAATTCATTTCAAATAACAAATTAGAAAAGGTGAAATGTCAAGGGTATAGGGACTAAAATTGAGACAAATTTTGTGGTTACAAAACAAATATCTATATTTGCACACCGCAAAATACCATCGCTCTCGGTTTATGCGTAAAGCCCAGCCACGGACACCAAAATCCATCGGCTGGGCTTTTTGCAAAAAAATAAATGGCAAAAAATTTTGTCAGTACAAAATAAATTTTTAATTTCGCAGCATCAAATAACTAATCCGACTATGCGGTTACATAGTATCAACGATTATGAGAGTATCAAACAACAGACAGTTATTATTCCTTTCGGAAAAGAATAACATGACCCCAGCCGAACTATCAGCTAAAATTATAAAGAAATTATCAGAACTAAATATCGTAGAGGATATTCAGGAAAATTACGGAATATCTATTTCCGAACATCTGAAAGAAACGGATATTCCAATCAAGCCACTTTACAAGTTCATATTTGAGGAAAACGGAAACCAATATGATATAAAGAATTTCGGAGAGTTGGAGACAATTGGAGATGGGGGTTGTCCGTATTGCGGAGGCAACATGATTGACAAAGATACAGAGTATAAACAAACAGGTGGATTTGATTACGACAGCGAACCGGAATACACTCCTGTTTGGGAAAAGAAAGAATGTTCAGTATGTGGACATATTGAAAGTAACGAACCTGACATTGACTAATAACATTTAATAAAAACTACAATGGCAAATTTAAGAGTAAATGAAGCGATTGCCCGGGCTGAAATGCGAGGCAAAAAAGTACTGAAAAAGGATTTAGCAGCTAAGTTGTGGGCTGACAGTACGCAGACCTCACAACAGGTAAATATGACGAACCTTTGTTCGGGAGTAACAAAGAAAATCAACCCGGAATGGGTAGATATTTTGTGCAGTGAATTGGACTGTGATGCTAACTTTTTGTTCAATATAAATCAATAAACGAAATGGAAATGACCGAGAGCAATTTTTTCAAAACAGGGAATAAGGTATTTATCGGATTATTGATAATACTTGCAATCTTATGTTTGGTGGGTACGTTCAAAAACCCAATCTTATTATTACTTGCAATATTTTGTGTAATACTTGCTAAATCAATGGCATCATGAGAAAGATACTAGTTAAGAGATGGATTCCAGTTGCATATAGCAAAGAAGAGGGTAAACGGAATATAGTTTTGCCCGGAACAGGATGTTGGCAAACAGGATTTGAAACAGAGGCTTTTTTTGAATCATGGGGAATATCTTACGATACTCAAAATGATTGTAATGGAAATTTATCGGTGTTTCAATTTACAGTAGCGATAATAGTCCTTTTAGATGGTACAGTCGAAGAGGTAGCACCCAGTAATATAAAATTCATATTATAAAATTACAAACATGAAAGAGAGCGAAAACAAAAATGAATTAACCCAGTACATGGGAGAATCCGTGGCTTATGAGATAGCCCCGGGAATGACAGTTGAAGAGGTAAAAGCGATGTTCTTTGATGCGAGTGCATTAGTAGAAACACCTCAACAGATTTACAGACTTGACAGAGCCGGACACCGTTACTATTACATGTTCAACGAAAAAGGCGAACCGGATTTCTTTCCATCAATTACAACGCTGATTTCACAGACATTGCCAACATCTGAATTCCTTATCAAGTGGATAGCTGACAAAGGTTACCAACGTGCAGAGGAATACAAGAATGAGAGAGCCAAATATGGAACATTCATGCACGGGGAATATGCCGAAATGCTTATAAACAAAACCTATGATTTGGATAACTTGAAAACCCGGTTACTGGCATACATGGAAACAAATAACCTACCAATGGAATTTGTGGACTACGCTGATGATTTGAGAAAAAACATGTTGTCGTTGGCTCAATTCATAATTGATGCAAAGGTTGAACCATTGGCAATTGAAATCCCACTAATACACCCTGATTACAGATTTGGTTGTACGCTGGATTTACCTTGCTGGATGACATTGAAAGGCGAAAGGTTCAGGGCTAACATTGACTTTAAAAGTGGTAAGAACTTCTACGAATCTAACGAGGTTCAGTTACATGCTCAAAAGGAGGCTTGGAACTACCATTTCCCGGATTGCGAAATAAAACGGGTATTCAATTGGAGACCGAAAGAATGGAGGGAAAAACCAACTTACCATATTCAGGAGCAAACTGATTCGGTGAATGCCGAAAAGTTACCACATATTTTGGCAATGGCTCAAATCGAGGATAAGAAGCTAGAAAACATGCTAACTATTTGCAACGGGGTTATTGACCTGAAAAAAGGGATTACCGATAATTACAAAGTATTTACGCTGGCTGAACTGGTAAAGAAAAAGAAAACCGAAAAGACACCAACCGAAAGTGAAACGGCTGATACAATCGAAGAGATCACAAAACCAGCACCGGAAAGAAAAGTTGGAGAATATACCGAAAGCATTTACAAAAAGGTAAGCAAAAAGGTAAAAGAAAAAGCCAAAGCACCCGAACCCGTAAAACCCCCACAGAAAGCCACACGGAAACAGCCATTGGAGAAAAAGGAGGTAATAAAGGCAAACGTACCGGAAAAAGTAAAAGAGCCTGAAAAGGAGCTTAAAACAAGCCAAAAAGAAGTAAAGCAGGATTTAGGTACACCGGGAATAGATTTTTAGCCATATGGGAAATAGCGGTAGAATTATAAGAGGAAACCAAAACGAACCACGGCTAATATTGCCCCGGGTTGGTTTTATAAAGGTTGGTTTTAAGAACGGGAACGGATTTCCCCAAAGTGTGGATTATTTTATCCCATCCGGGAAATATGCTGAAATGTTCACAAAGGCATACGGGGAGAAACCAAAAACAATACAGATAGTTTTCCCTGAAGATGATCCGGGGAAAGTCTGTATTGAGCGTTACGAATATCACGATAAAGAGGGTAAATTATACGCTTTTGGAAATGGAGAAATATTTGAAGTTTGGAATGGTAAAAAATATCAAGAATTAAGCATAAATGTATATCCAGAATTAATGAAAATTGTGGAAAAGCGTTGCCCGAATAAATCCACTGAAAAAGGAGAAAGCGGTTGGGATATAGTTTTAACTTTGAATTTTGTGATTCCATTAGTAAAAGGAATAGCAGGTATTTGGCAATTCAGTACAAAAGGAGACCAAAGTACTATTCCTCAAATAAGAAGTATATTTGATGAAATGATGCAAAGCCGTGGATTTGTAAGGGGGATTATATTTGACCTTACAGTGGACTTTGCAAAGAGCCAAAAGCCGGGAGTGAAAAGTCGTTACCCAGTTGTAACACTTATACCGAATGAAAGTGATGAAAATGTAGAGAAATTAAAAAATATTTATGTGGATGCAAAGAAATTAGAATAATTTATTTATCTTTGAGCCGTCAAACCACTACTTGACATAAAGCATTGTAACTTAAGTTACATTTAAAGGCTCTTTTCAGATGCGTAGTGGCTCTGATTTGAGCCTTTTTTAATATATAATATGGAAAAATGGAAAGATATAACAGGATATGAAAACTATTATTCTATAAGTAATTATGGCAGAGTAAAAAGTTTATCCAGAAATGTTGGACATTCGATTAAAGAATCAATTTTAAAACTTAGCATATCAAAAAATGGATATTTTATTGTTGATTTATTCAAAAAAGGGGAAAGAAAAACACATTATGTTCATAGATTAGTTTCAACTGAATTTTGTGAAAATAATAATATGTTTAATTGTGTAAATCATAAAGATGAAAACAAATTAAATAATCATTATACAAATTTAGAATGGTGTAATTATCAGTATAATAATACATTTGGTAAAATGAAAAATATACATGATATTCCAGTGATAATGATTGATAAAAAAAATAATGAATTAAAAGAATTCAAATCAATTAATGATGCTGCAATTAATACAAATCAAAAATCATCGTCTAATATTAGTTCATGTTGTAATGGAAAACGAATTACTGCAGGAGGATATAAATGGAGGTATGCAATATGAAATATATATTTGATACTGAAATAGCAACAAAAGTCGGAATGAATGCAGCCGTTATTTATGAGAATTTAGTCTATTGGGTCACTAAAAATGAAGCAAACGAAAAGCATTTTCATAACGGATATTACTGGACATATTCATCAATAAAAGGATTTGTAACTTTATTTCCATTTTTATCTGAAAAACAGATTAGAACAGCGATTGATAAACTGGAAGAAACTGGACTAATCAAATCAGATAATTTCAATGAAACAAGTTATGATAGAACAAAATGGTATGCTATACTTCCATTGAAAAACCATTCGCCCAAAAAGGCAAATGGAGATAACCCCACAGGGCAAAACCATTCGCCCAAAAAGGCAAATGGAATAGCCCCACAGGGCGAACCTATACCATATAGTAAAGAAGATAGTAATACTATTGTAAGAGATGAACCCGGGGAAAAATCCCCGGATTCACTTTTCCCGGAAATAGAAGTTGAACAGGTAGATAAGTCAAAAAAGACTTTATTCGGTAATTCAGTTTACAAAGATTTTGATACTTTTGCTTTGAAGTTTAAAAACCCGGAATATGAAAAGGTTGATTTATTTTATTACTTTACATCTGTAAAAAATTGGTCTGACAAGTCAGACAAGAAAAGAACGGCACGGGGGTGGATTGCCACGGCACAGGATTTTATGCGTGGAGACCTTGAAAAGAAAAAGCTAAAATTAAAATCCGAATTTCAAAATGCAAATCAGCAACAAGGTTATGAAAGCATGATGGAATATCTAAATTCAATGCAATGAGAATAAATAGAGTAGAAACCGGGCTGGTAAAAAAGCAATCAACTGAAATTTCTGTTTATAATCCGGTTAAGGCAATTGAATTACGAAGAGAGGCGTTAACGAGACCGGAACTATTGGAAACACTAACAAATGTTGAATTGACAATTTTCACAGCAACTACCAAAGATTCAATATCCCTGATTGATGATGACGTACTGGCAACAAAATTGAGTAGCGTTATTGACTTCATAGCAAAGGATGTTGGAATAATGAAAGAGGTTGAGCCATACCAAAAAGCCCGAATGTTTCAGGTACTAAGAAAATACTACAACGAAATTTCATTACCGGAAATTAGTTTGGCTTTTGAACTTGCAGCCGTTGGGGAGTTGGATGATTACCTACTAAAGAACGGGGACGGAAAACCGGACAAACATCACTACCAGCAATTCAACATTGAGTACCTGAGTAAGATTTTGACTGCTTACATCCGAAAGAAAAACACCGTGGTTCATAAAGCAATTTCAGCATTACCCGAACCTAAAAAGGAATTAAGCCGGGAGCATAAATTACATTTGGAAAATTCATTGCTTGACAGGATAGTTGTAATTTATTTGAAATACAAATACACTGATGACTATGATTCAATGAATGATTTGCTTTATTGCGAAACGCTGCAGAATATTGGATTGATTAGTAATTTTGAAATATCGGAAGAGGATAAGAAAGATGCAATGCATTCATTTTTGGTCAGGGCATCAAAAGGATTGGTAAACAAATTCACAGCGGAGCAAATAGCATCGGATATTAACCACAAAGAAATACCGAGAACGGCTTATTTATTGAGGTGTAGAAAAGAGGTAATTGAATGTTTCAATTATTTAATCAAAGAAGAGTTACAAATACTGGATTACATAAAAATAAGGGAATAATGAAAAAAGTAATTTCAGCAACAAAATTGTATAGACTTTGGGAGGGTATGAAAGCCCGTTGTTATAATGAAAATAGAAAAGAATATATCAATTATGGTGGACGTGGAATAATAGTTTGTAATTCATGGTTAAAGTTTGAAAATTTCAAAAAATGGGCATTATCGAATGGGTATGAAATAGGATTAGAACTTGACAGAAAAGACAATGACAGAAATTACGAACCTAAAAATTGTGCATTTGTAACACATTCAAAGAATAATCTAAATAAGAGAAAGAGAAAAGATAATACAACTGGTTATACAGGAGTAACATTTCATATAATAAATTTTGTTTATAATTATGAAATTCAGATAGATGGTAAAAGAACACGAAAAAGTGGTTTTAAAACTGCTAAAGAAGCATTCGAAGCAAAGAATAATTATATAAAAGAAAACGGAATTTATTATGAAAACAAGTGATTTAATTATAGATTGTATTATCGGAATCGATCCGGGTTCGTCAGGTGGTATTGCACTTTGGAAACCAAATGAAGCCGTAAAGGTTTATAAAATGCCAAAGGACTTATACGAATTGGTGGAGTTTTGGGAACATGTAAAAACAATAGCAGATCATCCGATTATCTTTATTGAAAAAGTACAATTGAGAATGGATGACATGGAGGGTGGTAAAGCGTTCAGGATTCAGGAAATGTTGAAAGGATTTGAGACAATGAAAACAATTATTACACTATCCAAAATTCCATTTGTACAGGTTCATCCCATGAGTTGGCAATCAACATTACATTTGAGAATAAAGGGAGAGGAAAAGGAGGTCCGAAAAAAAAGGTACAAGGATGTAGCCGGGACATTTTACCCGGAAATCAAGCCAACACTTTGGAATGCCGATGCTCTTTTGATACTTCATTTTGGAAGAACAAAGAAAATGAATGACCCGGATTGGATATTGGAAAATTTGCCCGTAAATGTTCATGCAAATTTCATGTTTTAGAATTGCTTTATTTAATGCCGTTTAATGGCACGATATTATAAACCGATAAAATATACATAGCGATGGAAAAAGTAGCAGAAAACGAAAAACAGCCGGAAATAACGTTGGATTTACTGGCATTGAAAGTAAAAGAAATGAGAGATACCCAAAAGGAGTATTTCAGGGCTAGAAAAATGTATAACGCAAATGATTTACTTCAAAAGAGTAAATCACTGGAAAAGGAATTGGATAGAATGGTGGAAACGGTTTTGAATAAACAAACCACATTATTTTGAAATGGAACATTATTCATTATCAAAAATACAATTAAAGAAAGCGGACAAAATAACCGTTGAGTTTATGGGAGATGTTTCAGGATTTGGAGCATCGACATACAGACGGTTATTTGGCTATTCTCAAAAGGCAATATATACAGGAATAGTTGACGAAAACGGGGTTAGATTTGAGAACCAAAATAAAAGTTCAGAAAAGTTTACACATCATATCTACAATGTTGAATATATGATTTCAAATGGATATTTGAAATTATTATCCCGGGAAAGTATAAGCGTTCAATTGGAATTATTCGATGGAGATAATTGATAAAACATACAAAGCATACGATACTCCTAAAGATGGATTATTCAATGTTGAAGATGGAGGATATGACCCAAAAATTGGTTGGACACAAAAACAAGTTACCCACAGAATAGTTGGAGAAAATGACTTGTGGTATGTTTATAGGTTTATTGAATCAGATACGCATTACCCAGCCCCGGACTTCACTCCGGTAAAGATTGATTTTTTAAGCCCAATAGGAATACACAAAACGAGATTCGTAAAATGGTTAGATACACAATTAGAACTATTCTGATATGGATTATATTTATTTAGGAGACAAGTTGACCCGAGATAATTTAAGGAATATTGAATGCAAAGCCGTAAGAAAACCTGACGGTAGGTGCATCCGGGGGAGAAATAGTAACATGCTGGTAGAATTGAGTACCGGGGAGATAATAAATGTTTTAGCCCGTAGGCTAAGAAAAATAATTATTTTGGAGTAAAAAGAAAAATAAACACGGGAAAATTTTGTGATACCAAAAAAAAGAATTTAATTTGTACCCGAATTCAATACGGAGAATCAAAAATGTAACTGTATTACCGAGATGTAGTTTATTAGGCTAAAAATCGTGATTAAATCATGGGATAAAGGTTCGAATCCTTTCGCCTCGGCAAAGTAAAACGATGTGGCGTTTTCCACAAAAAACAATAATCGAGAGCAAATATGTTTGTAAAAAGAATTGAGTTATTGAATTTCCAAACAATAAAGGAGTTCAACGGAGAATTTGAGGGTAGCGTATATTTCGTTACAGGTGAAAATGAATTTGGCAAGTCAACATTGCTGAAAGCCATTTCGGTACTATTGACAGGAAACCGGGATGAAGTATTAAACAATCAATCTGAAAAGGGTCATGCAAAAACAACTATTTGCGATGATGACGGGGTTGAAAAATACGAGGTGGAATTACGTTTCACAAAAGCTAACCCACGGGGTACGCTTACAATTACTGATTTAGTAAGTGGCATGAAATCGGATAAGGTTACATTGCTACAAAGTATTTTCGGCTATCAGGAATTTGATGCAAATGAATTCAGCCAGTGGAGCGAAACTGCCGAGGGTCGCAGGAAACAAGTTGCAATTGTAAAATCATTATTACCCGTTGAAGTTCAGGAACGGATAGCAGTAATTGACAAAGAGATTATCACTATTCAGGAAAACAGAAAAGTTGATAATGTAAATTTCAAAAGTTACGACAATCTTTTAAAGGCTAAGGAAACAACCGTAACACCTGACGAATACGAAAAGTATGCAGAGGCAAAAGACCTGACGAAACTAATTGACCGTAAAACAACCACGGCTACATTGACCGAGCAAATCAAAAGTGTAACCCAGCGCATGGAGCAACGGACAAAGGAACTGGAAGAGATACCCAGCATTTTAGCAGACGAAAAAACCGACTATGATTTGGAAGTTGAGAATTTAGCCAAAGAAGAAAAGGAACTCAGGGAAGAGTTTGACCGTAAATTGAAAGCCATCGAAACAAAAAGAACCACGGCAAAAGAAAGTTACGAAACATCGGTAAAGGAAATCGAAGCTAAGAAGCTGGATAACGAAACAAAGAACAAAAGTGCTAAGGCGTGGTTAGATGCAAACCCGGCTGAAAAGTTGGAGGATATTCAAAAGGAAATTGACGACTTGGAAGATCATAACAAGATTTACCGAAAAGTAGTTGCCTATAAGGAAAATCAGAAAAAGAGCAAAGAAGTTGAAAAGGAAATTGCAGCAAAGAATACCAAAATTAAAACGCTGGAAACAGAACGGGAAACACTTATCAAAAAAAGCAAACTACCGATTACAGGATTGAATTTCACCGAGGATGGTTTGACATTGAATGGCGTTCAGTTCGCACCGGGTCAAGTATCATCAAGTCAGGAAATGGAAGTGGCAGCCAAATTGATAATTGCCAAAAACCCAAAAATTAAAGTATTCAGGGTTGCCCGTGGGGAAAGTTTAGGACACAAAAAGTTGAATGCCTTAATTGACTTTGCCCGTCAATCAGGTTATCAAGGATTTATTGAACAGGTAGTGAGAGACCAAAACGAATTGAGAGTTGAAGAGTATTCAGAGGTCAATTTATAATAAGCTTCAAAAATTGTACACTACCCGGAACGGGGGATAAAAACCCCGTTCCTCAATAATCTAATACAATGCACAAACAATATAATAAAAAGGGGTTCTTATTGCCGAATTCAATTAATTCAATGGCAGCCTACCACATAAAGATAGAACCAACAGGGATTTACAAAGAAACATTTCACGACTGCAATAACTAAATAAGACTATGGGGAGACCTAAGCAAAAAAGAGGGATTGGAAGAGGCAAAGGAGAAAATGAAAGCATTACGCAAAGCGATAGAAGATTTTGAAAACCATTTACGACTAAATTACTAATACATGAATCAAGCATTTGTCGCACGGTTGAGAGTAAAGAACAGCAACCAAACTAAAAAGCAAAAACGAGCTTATAAAAAAATGTTAGTTGAACAGATTTTGCAAGTGATTTCAGCACAATTATACAAAGATGATAGTTTGTGTAAGCTAAGCGAAAAAGTCATTACCCCGGGGCGCAAAGATGGCGAAAAGGAGCTATCAATGATAATAGTTATTCAGACCAACAAACCAATACCCGGAGGGATAGAAATAAATCAGAAATTAGACCGAATACTAACAAATCAAACGGTATTAGCTAAAATGATTGAGGAAACAAAAGAAACACCATAAGCGTATGGTCAGGGGGATGAATATTCCACATAGTAAATCCCCCGAAAAAATAAACACGTATAGAACAGATTGGATAACTACTAACACATAGTTTACAATTGATAGTGAGTAGAATGATTTTGTGTTGAGAAAGTATTAGGTATCTGATATACGTGTTTTAAAAAAAGGGCTGTTAGTGTAAGGTGATGCACTGTTAATGTTGATTTAAAAAGACTGGGTTTGACTCCCGGACAGCCAACAAATTAATATACTTTGTAGGGTTTCAACCGTCCTTACAATTAACCCAGTAACGGTTGCCAAAAAGCGAAAGCAAGGGGGGATATTTTTAAATACTATAAATTGAGAGCAAATGAAACAAAGGCAAATCAACATTGCTGGTAAAGTAGACAGCAACGGAAAACTAAACATGTTTATGGGGGAGCTTAACGAGTTCCTATCAAGTTGGAAAAATGCAAAGTTAGTAGTACAATTCAAGGTTTACCAGCCGGGAACTAGCGAGGCAATCCGGGGTTATTATTTCAATAAGGTTGTACCTGATTTCAGACGGGCAATGTGGGAAGCCGGGGAACGGATGACCGAGGAACAAACAGAAAAACAGATCAGGGAACTTTGCCCGATAATGTGGCAGGAAACCCCGGACGAAAAAACCGGGCGTTACACAACAGAATTGAGAGAGATAGCAGACTTAGACAATCAGGAAATGGTAAACTATATTGAGCACTTGAAAGATATTGCAGCGATAGAATACAATTTCTTTATTGATGACCCTGAAACGCTGATGAAATGACAACAGAACAAATCATTGAATTCATTCTTTCGCATGATTCAACAGCGCAAAACGAGATATTAAGCCGGGTAGTATCAACCGTAAAAGAAGTCCGGGAAAAGCAGGAAAAGCAATTAGAAAAACAGTATTTAGAATCAAAAGCAGCAAATCTACAACTTAAAAATATCAGGTAACAATGGCAAAGGACAAATTCACAAAAAGCTGGATAATTGAGAATTCAATTGAGATCATCAAAGAGTATGAAAAAGGAGTATTGACAATACGTGCACTACACTACCAATTAGTAGGTATTGGAATGACAAATACAATATCCCATTATAAACGGGTAGTAGTTGCAATGATTGAAGCCCGTTGGGCTGGGTTAGTAGATTTCGACACATTTTCAGACCATGACCGGGAAATGATTGGAGAAACAAGATACAAGGAAACGATACTTGATGATAAAATTGCAGAGGCAAAAAGACAACTATATTTGTGGATGCGTAACTATTCAAAGAATCGTTGGGAAAACCAGCCGTATTACGTGGAAATACTGATTGAAAAGAAAGCATTGCAAGGAGTATTTAAAAATGTATGTGCAAAAAACAATGTTGGATTTGGAGCGTGTAAAGGTTATCCCTCACTGACATTTTTGAATGAAGCAACTGAAAGATATAAACTGGCAGTTGAAAGGGGTAAGAAACCGATTATTTTATATTTCGGAGACTATGACCCGAGTGGAGAGGATATACCGAGGTCAATTATTGAAAACATAACCAAACTGGGTTGCCCTGAAATAGAATTGAGGCGTATTGCATTAATGGAATATCAGGTTACAGAATGGAATCTTCCACCAGCACCAATAAAGGACGGGGATAGTCGTTCAGCAGCATGGGACGGGTTAGGTCAGGTAGAGTTAGATGCTGTAAAGCCGGAAAAATTACAGGCTCTTTGTCAAAATGCAATTGATGATATTTTCGATGAAGATTTGTATAGTGAACTGGTTGAACAGGAAACTACGGAAGAGGGACAATACAGGATTGAGTTACGGGAATATGTAAATAATGAATTATAATGGAAACTTACAAGTATTTAATAGCATTTTTAATTTGCTGGGTTTTATTCGTTGCTTTTATTTTTGCATTTATGTATGGTGCTGGAAATGGTTATCAAAAAATAGAACCAAAGAAAAAGAAACCCGGTTTAATCCCGGTAGGTACAAAATCAGTTTTATTTGGAGCGCACTGCTTTTTTATACATCCTATTTTTGTGGCAATAGCTTGGATTAAGTTATACGGATTTCCTTTCAAAATACAAATATGGTTGTCTTTTTTTGTTCATGATTTAGGTTACTGGGGAAAGCCAAACATGGACGGGATAGAGGGAGAGACACACCCGGAATTAGGTGCATATATAATGAGAATATTTGGTATAAAATGGCATGACTTTTCATTATATCATTCCCGATATTATGCAAAAACAAAAGGAGCGCAATTCTCAAAACTTTGCGTAGCGGATAAATTAGCCTTTTGTATTGAGCCATATTGGTTGTATATTTTCAAAGCAACGTTGACCGGGGAGATACACGAATACATGAATGTTCATCATAACGTTATAGGTCAAACAAAAAAGGAGTGGCATACATACGTGGTGGATTACATGGGTAAATGGGTAGAAGAGCATAAGGATTTGAAACCGGATAACTGGACTAAATTACAGAATGAGAAAAAAGACTTAGGTTGAAGATTTCAAGTTTGAAAACGGGAACTATAAAAATACTTGTTTGATTTGCCAAAGTGATTTTATGGGTGGAAAGTACAGGAGGATATGCAAAGAATGTACTACTTGGAATTTGAGAAAAGAAAACATTGAAGTTGAGCCATTGCCGGAAATTGAACCGGATTTGAAACCGGAGGATTTAGCAGATGAATTATGTTTGAATAGGTGTTCTGAAGCAATTGAATACCCATCGTTCAGGGATAGATGTGAGGGTTCACGATGTGGGAAAGCATACGACAATTATTTAGACCGGGAAAAATGAGCGCAAATAGTGGATACATAGTTACTTTTACAGACTTTTCAGGAATGGAAAGGAAAGCTATAATTACGCATTCAAAGCAGAGTGAAACACTTATACAGGCTAAAAAATTTTATGTTGAATTCGTAAATGAAGATTTGACACCGCAATTAGAAGCATTGACTAAAAAACAAAGAGTTGGTTGTGTTTCAGCATCAAAAATAAAAATAATTGGATTTATAGATTAGTATTAATAATTAAAAAAAAAGAGAGCATGAAAAATGTTTTAGTATTCGATTCAGAAACAACAGGGCTGCCAGCAAAGGGAGCAAATTATGCAACGGATTTCAACCAGTTCCCACACGTAGTGCAATTGGCTTGGTGGATTAATGGAGTTCACAAAAGTTACATTGTGAAGCCTGACGGCTGGGAGATACCGGAAGAGGCAACCAAAATCCACGGTATAACAACAGAACAGGCATTATTGCAGGGTGTACCATTTGCTAAAGTAGCGGATGAATATATCCATGATTGCATGATTGCTGACATTATCATCGGGCATAACATTCACTTCGACAGTTCAATTATCAAAGCAAACATTTTGAGAATGGGAATGACGAATTACTACAATGATTTGGTTGAGCCAGCAATGGACAAATCAAAAAGGATTTGTACAATGATGAAAACAATCAAATTCGTTGATGCAAAGTTTGAAAACGGACGGGGGGGTAAGTTCCCTAGATTAGAGGAACTTTATGCAAAGTTATTTGATGATTCATTCCCGGCTCACAACGCTCATGAAGATGTGAAAGCAACATTACGTTGTGTGGAGGAATTATTGAAAATCGGAATTATTGAAATACCAGCCGATTGTTTGGAGTAAAATGCTAAGAAAACCCGATTTAAGAACTGTTCTACTCGACATAATAGAAACTATTGAGAGAAACAAAATAGAACAGCACAAAGCCCCGGTGCAAGCCACAACGTTAGAGATAAATGAAGAGTTAAGTTTGAGAGTAAAAGCCGAACTAAACAATTTAGTAGGAGAAAAGAAATTAGACTTTGGTAAAACATTGAATAGTATTTATTTTAAAACAAAAATCAAATGAAAAAAGAAAAAGAAACTACCGAAACGGTAGAAGTGAAAACGCTTTTTATCCCGTCCAAAAAATCGTTCAATTTGAGTAAGGTTAAGTTGACAACCGGGGGAGGATTGGACACCCATTATGAAGTGCTGGAAACAAACGGAAACGAAAGTTACAATAACAAGTATCATGTGGAATCAGCTAAGGATATACACCCGGATTTGAAATCACAGGTAAACAAATTAAAATCTGTAGTTGCCCGGGTGTACCACATGAATTTCATTCGTACATTAATGCTTATGCCGGAATTTGAAGCAACCGGGAAACAACAGGAACTTGCTGAAACAGGACTGGCAGAGATCATGCAGAAAATCAACGTTACAGGCGTTGCAATCAGTGGAACTGACAAAAACGTTGGGATAGTAATTACAGCAACGTTCACGGCTGACAGCAATCAGAAAATGGCTATCAATACGCACCGGATGAAGTTTACCGACACCCGTTACGGAGTGGAAGAGGAAATGGAAGAGATTTGCAGCGAAATCGAAAACGAGGTTTACGCATTCCTTTTTGAAAATAAAAAAGCTCAATTGGATATATTTGATGCAATGCAGAGCAATGAAGAGGAAACCGAAATGGAAGAGGAAAAGGACGGCAAAGCATTAGCAGCCGGGGAGTAAATGGAGGCACTCAGGATTGAATCAATGGAAGAGTATAACTATTGCGAAAGCAGGGGTTATACTCCCATTGTTGATAAAAAATTCGATGTTGAAATTAGATTAAGGGTCACGGTTCAAAAAAAAGTATTTGGGAATTTCGCATTTGGAAAGAACAATATACCAGTAGCAAATGACCTATTTTATCACTGGGTATGGAATCACAAGAACCATATTTGCGAGGAATGCACAAAGCCACTTTCAAATTATTCATCCATTCATATAAGCCATATCTTAAGTAAAGGAGCTAATGCAGAAATGGCACATGACCCCCGGAATGCAAATATACTTTGTTACGAATGCCATAATAAGTGGGAGAATGGAAACCGGGAAAGAATGAGGATATACCCAGCAAATCAAAGAATTATTTCAAAACTAAAACAAGAATACAGTAGCTTATGAAGCCAATTAAATTTCCCGAACAGAATGTAGTATTTGGAGAGAATCAGCCCGAATACTTACCGTTACCAACATTACTTGCAACCGATGGGAGTGCTACCACTTGCTGGGAGTTAGAACCCGGAGAGTTAGAAGAGATTCAAAAGACCGGACAAATTTGGTTTAATCAAATGACGTTTTTCCAACCATTGCAGCCGATACGTCCACACGCTTTTAAACCGGAACTTGGAGAGCCTGTAGAAGTCAAACAAAAGCCAGTTGACGTACAAGATGTTTCAAAAGAAGAGTTGGAGGAAATCCAAAAAGAGGGAGAAAACCACGAATTACCGAAACATCATGTTGTCTTTAATCCGAGGGAGAAAGGGAAGTAATGGACTACGATACAGCAATACGGAAATCAATCGAAATGGACAGACCAAAGTTATTGCTTATCAAAAAACCAAAAGAGCAAACTAATGATCCGAAAGCACCGAGGATAAAACATATTAATCCCCGGTGTGAGTACGCTAGATATGCCCGGTTATTTGTAGGCAGGAAAGTAGAAAAGATAAGAGATTCAGCAGGAACAATTGGAAATTCTACAACTGGATATTATAGGTTCATTTTTGACGATGACAGGAAAGCCGTAAACAAAGCAGCCGGATGGAGTGATTTTAAAACAGAATACTTATTAGAAAAACCCGAATTAATATATGACGAAAAAGAAACCAAAAAAGCAAAAGCCAGTTGAAAAGATTTACAAGGATTTCAACACGGTAGAAGAGGTATTGAAAGAAGAGTATTGCAATCAATTAATCCGGGATAACATGCACGATGTTATTTTGAAACGTAGAGCGTTGGGGAAAGAGCATGAGATTAAAAGGGGCGCATACAATTACCTGAATGAAAATGACCGTTGGAATTTAGAGAAAATGAAATCGGAATTCATTGAGATTTGGGATAAGCGTTCAAAGTTACCCGGTAGCGTTAGGGATTACATAATTGCAATAGTAAACCCAGCAGTAGAAAAAACAATTTTGTATTACGAAAAAGAAGAGCAAAAATGAAAGTTTATATCTTAAATCTAAGTGAATCCCCTGACGGTGGATGTATTGCAAAAGACTTTTCAGCAATCCAACAGGAACTTGAAAACATGGAAAAGGGAGAGAGAATGAGTATTGAGGTTGCAGAGATGACCGAAGAGGAATACGAATTGCTCCCGGAATTTGAGGGATGGTAATATGAACAAACTACTGATAAAAATAGCCAAAATATATTTGGCTGGGAAAGCCTTAAATGGCATACTTTCATGTTTAGGGGAGGATGATATTTACCCATCGGAATATGCAGCCTCCACAATGTCATTAGCATACGCAAATGAGTTATTGAACCAAATAAACGAACCAAAAATGAACAGAACGAGAGCTAGAGAAATTGCACAGACAATCACGAATGAACAGTTAGTTCAAATGTTTGAATCAGCAAAAACCGGAATTAAGGATTGGACACGGATAAGCGATGTAAACAAAGGAATGACCAAAGGAACTGCATGGAATGTATTGGCATCCGGATTTGACCCGGGAACGGAACACCCGGTAATTGCAAAAACAAACATGATACGAGAATTTGGGGAATATTTGCCAAATAGCATTAAGTTTCCACCAAAAGAGAAAAAGAAATTCGAGCCAAAGCAACCAGTACATCAAGAACCAAAATTCAACTAACATGCAACATTCAATGAAAATTTACAACCCGGAGATACACGATAAGTTTCCGGCATTATCGGTCAACCAACCTTACGCAAGTAAGATAGCAACGGGAGAAAAACCGATTGAAATACGAACAAAGCCAATCAAGTTCCGGGGGGATTTGATGATATGCAGTACAAAGAACCCAGTAATAAAAGACATGGAATGTGGGACTACAATTGCACTGGTTGAGTTATATGACTGCAAACCGATTTCAGAACTTACACCGGAGGAATGGAAGAGTACACAAATTCCATTTGAAGTTTATTCAAAAATGAAAAGGGGTTATGGTTGGTTGTTACGGAATCCGAGACGGGTAATTGAATTCCCAGTAAGTGGTCAACAGGGAATATTCAATCTTGTTTACGACAAAGATTTGATTATTCGTTATCCAACCCATTTGAAAATTCAATAGATCAGAATTTTATAGTAACAAAACCGGGGGTATAATACGCTCCCGGTTTTGTTGTTATTAAAATATAGGTTATATTTGCACAATAAATGTTTTGAGCGATGGAGAGCAACCAATAAAAGAAAAAATGGAACAGTACCACAAAAACCCTCGAGTAATTTCAGCTAAAGAGTTGGAAGAGCTAAAAGCGAATATTGAAAAGTTAGGAGACCTTTCAGGTATTACGCACGATTTGACAACTGATGAAATAATCACAGGAAATCAAAGGAGTAAAATAATCAATGTGAATGATTGCCAAAAGGAGATCATAGAGCAATACGAACAGCCAAACGCACAGGGAACGGTAGCGTGGGGTTATATTATTTGGGACGGTCAACGGTTGAATTATCGTCAGGTACGATGGAATGAAGAGCAAAGAAAACAGGCTTGTATTTCGGCTAACAAGATGGGAGGAAAGTTTGACTATCAAATTTTAGAAGATAGATTTGACACTGCCGAATTAGTAGAATGGGGATTCAAAGAAGAGGAACTGGGACAGTATGACGTACTGGGGGACTTGCTGGAGGCTGATACATTTTCAAATCACATGAAAACAACCCGGGACGAATTCGCAATGACTTTCTTAATACCGAAAGAATTCAAGTTTGATGCTGAGTTGTATTTGCGTAAACACGGAAAAAAAGGACTTTCAGAGGCAATTATTAATTTCATAAAATCAGAGCAAAAATGAAAGAATTCGAAAACAATCCCCGGAGAATAACCGATAGTGATTTACATGTACTGGAATCAAACATAGTTGAATTGGGAGACCTTTCAGGGATAATTCACGATAGGGACACGGACGAAATAATCGGAGGAAACCAGCGTTCAAAAGTTATCAATATCAATAAGTGCAAAATAGAAATTGTAAAGCAGTTTGAAGAGCCGGACGGTCAAGGAACTATTGCGCTGGGATATGTAATTTACAAGGGTCAGAAACTAAATTACCGTCAGGTAGTTTGGAACGCAAAGCAGATTGAGAAAGCGAACATAACCGCAAACAAGTTGGGAGGGGAGTTTGATTTGGTAATGCTCCAACACTTCAATGAAAAAGACCTTTTACAATGGGGGTTCAAAGATTATGAGCTTTTTGATTTTGGAATCATAGATAAAGCCGGGGAAAGTGGTTTATTGCGTAAGTCAATCAGAGATATATCAGAGGACTTTTCACTAACTTTGCATTTCAACAAAAAAGACCAACATTTGGTCGAAGCATTTTGCAAAGAGACCGGGAAAAAGAAAATGACTGAATTTATTATCAATCACTTAAAAACACAACCAAATGCCTAAATGTGGAAGTCAGATATTATTCTGCGAATTGCCAATCAGATTTGATACTTATGCCGGGTGTTCACACTTATGTAAATACTGCTTTTCGTACCGTAAGGGAGACATTAAGGAAATAAAGGTAGGAGAATCAGCAAACGAGTTAAAGAAGTGGATAGAGGGGAAAAGAAGCCCGGAAACAAGTTGGTGCGATTGGAATATACCTTTACATTGGGGGGGGTATGTCAGACCCTTTCCAACCCATTGAACTTGAAAAGAAAAAGAGTTTGGAGGCGTTGAAAGTATTTGCCGAAACTAAATACCCGTTTATTGTTTCCACGAAAAACAAAATGATTGCAGAGGGGGAGTATTTCGACCTGATTAAAACCTGCAATTGTGTAGTACAATTTTCAGCCATAAGCCCACAGTATGACAAAATAGAAACGGGTGCGAGTAAATTTGCTGAACGTATTGAGGCAGCCGGGAAACTGGCAAAAGCCGGGATAAGGGTAAACATACGGATGCAGCCCTACACTACACAGGTATTGGAGGATATTTTGAATGAAATACCACAGTTGGCAGATGCTGGTGTTTACGGGATAATTTTGGAGGGAATAAAGTATTTCAAGAAAGTACCAGGGTTTATTGCCATAGGAGGTGATTTTGTTTACCCACGGGAACGGCTGTTGAATGATTTTATCAAGATCAAGGAAAAGGCTCACGAATACGGATTGAAGTTTTACAGTGGAGAAAACCGATTGCGTAGGCTGGGGGATAGTTTCAATTGTTGTGGAAGTGATGGGATGGAGGGTTGGAAAACCAATAAGCTCAATGTAATGCAAGCCCTATTTGGCTATGAGGCAGTTTACAGCGATGCAATGAAGCAACCGGGTAGTTCAATGTGTTTCAAAGCTGGATTTATGCAGGATTCATTAGGTGGAAAGGTAATGGAGAAAATGACATTTCAGGAGGCAATGGAACTGGTAAAGAAAGATCACGGATTTATTAAACAAGTAATTGGAGAGATACTATAGAAATAAGCTAATCGGATTTGCTTTGAATAATCCGAAATATATAAATATATGCAGATATGTACACATTAAGAATTATTGAAGAAAAAAGGGACAATGATAATGTTCCATTTGAACAGGTAATTGAAAACCATGAGTTAGGGAGTTCTTACACAAAAATTAAAAAGGGAGTTTCAAAGGAGTTTGATACAATAATGAAAGATTTATTCCCTGAAGAATCAAAATTAGAAGTGGAATCATTAGTTTGTGGTGAAAACGAAAAAGTATTTTTTATACTTTCAAGAACCATACTTAGAAATAATGCATATTTCATTATGACTGATTCAGGAAAAACGTTTGAACGGTTATGAGAATAGAACTACCAACTGAATTTGACCCCGGGAAAGAATACCAGCCCGGGGAAAGATTCAAGTATAAAAATCAGGTATTGCAAGTAAGGCAATGGACAGATGGCATGACCAAAATTTCATCCGAATTGAAACTACCAATCAACATGAGGCATAAATGCGGACTTTGCAGAATTGAGGAATGCGACTATGTGAATGAAAAGTGTTGGGCTTGGAATCGTAAAGACAGAAAGAACCTTTTTTATGGATTAAAATCTATTTCAAAATGACCCCAAAGGAGAAACAAATACTACTAAAACTAACCCCGGTACAGCGTATCGGGTATTTGTATTTAAAAAGGGATGATTTGTTCAGACCATTTGGAGTGAATTGTCCTGTCAACGGTGGGAAGCTTCGACAGGCTTTATGGCTAATGACAAGCCAACCGGATATTAAGGGGGTAGTTTCAGGTAGTTCAATCCACAGTCCACAAAGTCCGATCATTTCAGTAGTTGCAAATTACATGAAGATACCGAATGTGATTTATTACGGAGGAATAACCCCGGAAAGTTTAGATAAGCCAATGCCCCGGATATGCCGGAGATACGGAGCGCAAATTGAAATATCAAAGTCAGGACGGCACAATGTAATTTACAGCGATGCACGGAAATACGCAAAAGACCACGGTTATTATTGCGTAGAGTACGGAATGAACTCACGGGATAAAGAAAACTTACAGGCGTTCTATGAAGCGAATGCAAATCAGGCTCAGAACATACCGGACAAACTGGATAACCTAGTAGTAACTTGTGGAAGCGGAATAACGGCAACCGGGATAATTTACGGCTTAAGGAAATACGGAAAAAAGGTAAAGAATATCATACTGGTAGGGGTAGCACCAAACCGAATAGAAAAGATACGGGAACGGCTTGAATTATTAGGGGAAAACAAGAAACAGAAATTCACGTACATTGACCGCTTTTCAGAACCGGGATTCAGCTACGAAAAGAGAGAGCCGGAAACATTTGGAGAAATTGAATTGCACCCGAACTATGAAGCGAAAACATTCGCATGGATAAAGTACCACATTGACGTAAGGAACGAAACAACATTGATGTGGATTGTAGGGTCAGAACCTACGGCTGTTTGATGGCTTGTTATGGCATATAATACCAATAATAGGCAAACTAACATGGAAACAGTAAAACGCTCTTAAAACGAATATCTTTATCAAATTACTTTATAGGAAAACAGTAAGGAAAAGAGACAACGTAAATAGTCTGTATAACAGGCAATTATGAATAAAGGGACAATTTAGGAATTGAGAATTATATAGAAATAGAATAAAACAAAAGAACTTTTGACAAAAATGGGAAAAGGGAAAACCGATAAGGTCAAACACAGTGTACGAACTCCACACCAATTGGAGAGAGATAGAATATTTATAGCAGACTTATATGTAAGGGGTTACACGTTCCGGGACATAGCATACAAGCTAAATGAAAATTTGAAAGCCTTAGATTTGGGCTATACTGTAACGTTTCAACAGGTATGGAATGACGTAAAGCACATATTGATTGATTGGAAGAGGGAACGCAAAGAGACAATTGACCAATGGATGCAACTTGAATTGAGGAAATTGGATAAAATGGAAGTTGAGTTGTGGGAACAGTGGGAGCAAAGCAAAGCCGGGAAAAGGAAAACCACAATCAAAGGTGGAGAGGTTGCCAACGGTCAGGTAACAGGAGGTAGGCTAGATAACAGGGTAACAGAATCAACATTAGGAAATCCAAAGTTTTTAGAGTTGCTTTTGACTTTATCCGATAGACGGGCAAAACTATTGGGCTACGATGCACCTATACGCATTCAGACAGTACCACAGGAAGAGCAACGGAACAAATACAGTGTTGAGGATGTACCGGAGGATATATTGCTTCAAATGGCAGATTCAATACAAAACGCCAGTAGCAAAAAGATAGCTGAATTGAACTAAAATGCCAATAGTGTATAATAAGAAGTACTGACACAATGACCGAAGAAATACAAAATATATTACAAAAAGTCAGAAACAACCCAAAACCGATACTAATCGCAGCATCGAGAAAGAAGTTGATAAACTTTTCCCGGTACATGCAGCCGGATATGGAGATAGAACCGTATCACGCTTTTTATTATTTTGTGTTGGATTTATTCGCACATGGATTGATAAAGAAGTTGATTGTATCAATGCCCCCTCAGCATGGTAAGTCCGAGGGGTCGAGTAGAAAGCTACCAGCATTTATGCACGGGTTGAACCCGGATTTGAAGATCACTATTGGAAGTTACGAAAGCACCACGGCACAGGATTTCAATAAAGACATTCAAAAGATAATCGACACTGACGAATATAGAGAGGTTTTCCCGGAAACCTATTTGAACGGAACAGGGAAAACGAACTTTAATAATGTATATAAAAAGAATACCCACGTATATGAATTAGTGGGGCATAAAGGTTGGTTGAGAGCCGTAGGGCGTGGAGGTGCATTGACTTCAAAGTCCGTTGATATTTCAATATTGGATGACGTTTACAAGGATTATGAAGAGGCAAACAGCCCGGTAATTAGAAAGAAAGCGTGGAAGTGGTACACAACCGTAGTAAGAAAGCGTTTGCACAATAACAGTCAGGAGCTAATTGTATTTACACGCTGGCATCCTGATGATGTAATTGGAAAGTTGGAAAAGGTAGAAACAGTTATCGACATTACTTGTTTACAGGATTTAGAAAATATCCCACAAGGGGCGTGGGTTAGAATAAACTTTCAAGCGATAAAGACCGGAGCAAAAACGGAAATTGACCAACGGGAAGAGGGAACAGCATTATGGGAGAGTAGACACAGCATAGCAAAATTACTATTAGAACGTAAATTAGACCCGGTTCAGTTTGAGTTATTGAATCAGGGAAATACAGATAGTAGCGAAAGTAAACTTTATGGAGCGTTTAAAGAGTACGTTGACGTAAGGGACTGGGGAACGGTAGTAAGTAAAGGGAACTATACGGACGTGGCAGATGAGGGAGATGATTACCTTTGTTCGATTTGTTACGATAGGCTGATAAGCCCGGAAAAGATGTTCAACGAGAAAACAAAGCGATTTGAGCAATTGATTTTCTTAATGGTTAAGGATATTATTTATACGCAGGAATCAACTGACGAAACAACGGTAACAGTTCCGGCAATGCTAAATACCAACGGAACGCAAACGGCACACGTAGAAAGCAATAATGGAGGGCGTGGATTTGCAACCACGATCACAAAGAAAACCCATTGTACAATTAAGCCATTCTTTCAGGGAGGGAATAAAGAGAGTCGGGTAACAACGAATGCCGGAACAGTAGTTCAACATGTAATAATGCCGAGAGGTTGGAAAGATAAGTTCCCATTATTTTACGAACATGTTTCAGACTTCTTAAGAGACTTCACAGCGAATGACCATGACGATGCACCGGATTGTCTAACCGGAATGATTGAAAAGGAGATTTTGACAGCCAGTAAATCACAGGGAATCAAACGCACAAATTAAATAATTGGTTATATTTGGTTATTAAATCAATATATTTTCTGATATTTGCATAGAAATTCAAATAAGGCAATGGGTAAGCCGAAAATAAGTTTAACGTTAAAACATAAATCAAAATGAGTATTTTAGGAAAATGCCCTGTTGGGGCTGCAATACCGGATATCCCGGTTAGTTCTTGCCCTGAATCTTTAGGTCAAGTTCAGAAAGTAGTTTTGCAACGTTTGTATTCAGCCTCAGGGGTGAAAAACAAATTTCCCGCAACTACTAAAGACCCTAAGTTGAAAGCCAGTTGGACACCATTTTTGTCCGCAGCCGATGGAACTAAGGCAGTAATCAGCCCGTACATCAATACCCCTAAAACCGAACCGGGAGCTGCCCGTACTTACGGAGGTGGTAATGAAACAGTCGGAGGTATCGAATTAATCGTTGGTCGAAATCCAACACCTTTTACCGGGGTTCTTTTAAATCAACCTACCAAAACGGTTGCAGCCATGAAAGAATATCAGGTTGAAGAGGTAGGAGTTTATTTGATTGACGAAAACGGAAACATTGGATTGTTGGTTGACAACGTAACAACTCCAACCGAGTATTACCCAATCCCAGTTTATGGATTGTTCGTTGGGGATAAGTCATTGGGTGGATTGGAAGCCCCAGACTCAAATGCTATTCAGTGGAAGTTTCAACCAAATTGGTCAGATAAGTTGGTAATTATTACGCCAACGGATTTCAACGCTTTGACTGACCTAGTTAAGCCAGCCGTCTAAGCCATGAATATCAAACCGAACAAAGTAGAGTTATTTGACGGGTCGAATAAAGCTACACAGGAGTTTGACATTAATCACGCTGAACGGATTTTGAGAATGCCAAACAATGGAGGCTGGGAGCTTCCTGAAAATTCACCTTATCAATTCGACAATCAAAATGGGCTTACTATTAAACCAAGTGCTAGAGCTAATAAAGTCGCCAAAGAGGAAAGCGATAATACAAAAAGCAATTAGGCACGAACAAAGATTAAAGTTTCATACTGAAACGTATTTGGAAGCCTCGGAAATGTCGCAGCCTTTGACAACCTTTTTGGATTGGGTAAAGACTTTGATACCAAAAGACAAATACAACATTTTTGTAAGTTTATTTCAGTTTCCCACACCAATAGTTGAATTGACAAGTAGGATTTACAACGAACTGGAAAGAGTATTTGACGGTAGAAATTCTGCCGTCAATTTCCAGTTTAATGACAGTACGCTCCGGGACGATTGGGAGTACTACAGACAAGAAGAGTTGAAAGAACCGGACATTTGGAAGCATAAGGGTTGGCAGAAAATGAAAACGGGTATCAATTCTATTTTGATAGTAGATTTACCAGTCGAACAAAAGGAGCAACGTCCCGAGCCATATTTTTATTGGTTGGACATTGACCACGTAATTGACTTTAGCTTTAAAGGAAAAAAGATAGAGTGGATTATATTTCGTCAGGGAGACAACAAAGTTGCAGCGTTTGACGATGAATACTTCCGGGTATTTGAATTAGACAGCAACAATGAAATAAAAAGAGACACGTTAATTGAGACTAAGCATGACTTAGGTTATTGCCCGGCTACTTTCTTTTGGAGTACTGAATTATCAAGTAAGTTCCCGGAACTAAAGAAAGCACCAATTAGCTCACAATTATCAAACTTAGATTGGTTACTGTTTTTCTCAATCAGTAAACGTCATTTAGATTTATACGCACCATACCCGATTTACAGCGCATACGCTGCCGATTGTTCATTTTTGAATAACGAGACCGGGGATTATTGCGATGGTGGATTTTTACGAAACAGTTCGCAGAAGTACAAAATGTACAGGGACGGAACAGTGGAACGCTGCCCTGTATGTGCTGAAAAGCGAATTGCTGGCGTAGGTTCATTCATTGAGATACCAGTACCTAGCGGAGTGGACAGCCCCGATTTGAGAAACCCGGTTCAAATTACAACCATTGATAAAGAAAGTTTACAGTACAATGTTGATGAAGCAATGAGACTGAAAGCTGAAATTTATTCAAGTGTAGTTGGAGAGGGTGGGGAAGCGATAAAGAAACAAGGCGTAAATGAAATGCAAGTATCGGCAAACTTTGACGATAAAACTACAATCTTAAACGGTTTAAAGGTAAACTATGAGAGAGCGCAAAAGTTCGTTGACGATACGATTTGCAGATTGAGATACGGAGACCAATTCATCAGCAGTTCCATCAATTTAGGGACTGAATTTTATATTTACACAGTAGATGACTTGTATGGTCAATACAAACAGGCAAAGGAAAACGGTGCAAGTGAAGCGCAATTGGATTTGATAACCGAACAGATCATATCAACGGAAAACAGGAACAATCCGCTACAAATGCAACGAATGCTTATCTTGAAACAGTTAGAGCCATACAGGCATAATACCCGGGATGAATTAATATCCTTATACGATAAAAATTTAATTGACCCGGTAATGTTTAATATAAAAATAAATTTTAGTACATTTGTCGACAGATTTGAGAGAGAAAACACAAATATCATTGAATTTGGTTCTTTACTCTCTTTTGACAAGAAAATAGAAACCATTTTAAACGTATTCAAAAGTTATGGCGAAAACGCAAAACCCGGAACAGGGAGCAACGTCTGAAAAGACACCGGAGGAAATCAAAGCCCAACTGAAAGCTCAAAGAGAGGCAGCCGAAAAGGCAATGACAAAGGAGGTTTATTCTAAAACCGTAAAGGATAAAGAAAAACACCTTTTCCATGTGAAACTTGATAAACCAAATTTCAACAAAGAAAATGGGGAAAAGTTATCAGTAGCATACGTTCAACTCTTCCATAAGGCAGAGTTTGGACAGTTCAAAGAGGCAGCCCCACGATTGGGATTCAAGGTTGTTGAAGTACTATGGAATCCCGATACGGATAACACCGTAACAGAGTAGTAAATTTATCAACCACTAATTAAAGGGTAAAATTATGGCATTAACAGAAGATGTGCTAAAACAGAACGCTGATTTAGCAACGCTCACACCGGAGCAAATTACAGCAATTACAACACTTTCGACAAATGACGAAAACACAGTAATCGGAAAGAAAATTGGGGAGTTACATGGACAGTACGATAATGACGTTGTTACGGTAGCCGGGGTACAAAAGAATCAAGGTGAGAAATCGTACGATTTTGTAAAACGAGTACTGGGAGACTTCAAAACGAAAGCAGAAAGTGCAGCAACATTGACCGGAGAGATCACAACATTGAAAAGTGAGATTGATGGTTACAAAACCCAAATTGCAGCCGGGAAAGGAAACGAGTTAATAGCTCAACAGCTAAAGGATGCTCAAAAGAAAGCAGATGACTTACAGAAACAGTACGACACGGACAAAACAGCATGGGACACCGAAAAGGGTACATACGTTAGTGAAGTGAATACAGTAAAACTGGAAACAGAATTCGACAAAGCCACTGCCAAATTGAAATTCCAAAAACAATATCCTGAAACTGTTCAGGCGGTATTATTGGACAATGCAAAGCGTTCGATTTTATCAACTACCAAACAGGATTGGACAGAGGTAGATGGGAAAAAAGTATTGGTGTTCCGGGATAAGGATGGAAACATTTTAAACAACCCGGAAAACAAACTTAATCCTTACACAGTATCTGAATTGCTGGCAAAGCAATTAAAGGACGTTCTTGATTTAGGTAAGCCACAAGGTGGAGGCGGTACAGGCAATCCCCCAACATCAGGAGAAACAGTAGACATTGCAGATTTAGGTTCAGCAAAAACACAAGTTGAAGCGGATGCAATGATTGCAAAGTATCTTTTGGCAAAAGGATTGACAAGGGGTTCGCAGGAATTCGCAACCGAACAAACAAAAATTCGTAAAGACAATGAAGTTTCAAAACTTCCTGTTCGATAACGTGCATGGGTAACACGTAGTAAATAAACAAAGTATTTAATTTTAAACAAAACATTTATTATGAGTTTAATTCTAACAAGAATCCAAAATTTGAGAGAGAAATCAAATTTGGATAAAAACGAATTGAGACCCGGACGTTATGGTGGATTGGATTTATTCATGATGCAATCGAATGACCCTGCCGGAATTTTGACACCGGAACTTAAAGCGAAAGCGGAAAAGAGTATCGGTAGTGTATTGGAAACCCCGGTTATTGATTACGATGGTACAATTACGATTGGTAATACACGTACAGTGACAATTGCCGACAGTGAAAACACTTCAAGAATGTTGCAGATTACATTTGCTACCTACGCATGGGGATTTACCAGCGTTCCAGCTATGTTCACGAACAATGAAGTAAGCATGCAAGCGGATTTTGACCGTAAGTTCTTGAATTACCTTTACAAGTTCGCTGAAACTATGGACGTAACTGCAATTGCAGCCCTTTCAGCAGCCAAAACACAAGTGTTCGCTGACCAATTGGTTTATGCAGTAGCTGGTAATACGTTGGAAGCAACTTTCAAACAACGAGACAATGTAATTGGAGACATCAACCCAATCATGAACGCAAACAAGTATTATGGAAACATGCACTTGCTGGGTAATTCAGGCATTCAGAGCGTAATTGAAAAGTTGAAACAGCACGGACTATGGAACGATGTAAACAAACAGTTGGAGTACTCTGACAAGATTTTGCACTTTTCAAGTAACATTTCAAACGCTTCAAACAAATTCGCAACGGCTTACGCTGTAGCTGGTGGTAGCGTTGGTTTGTTGACCCGTTTCGAAAGAGAATCAATTTTGGGTACAGTAACACCGGACGGTCACGAATGGGGTATTGATACTCTTCCAATGTTGAACTTCCCTATTGGTACTTATTACTACCAGTCAGTAGGTGATTTCAGTGCCATTGCTGGGGCTGCAACTGCCGACATGACCCGGGTACGAAAAGAACACTTCGGATTTGCCGTTGACGTAGCATTTGTTACATCTTACAACAGCGCACCATCGACTATTGCAAGCCCAATCCTAAAGATTGAAATTGCAACTGAGGGAGTTGCTGACCAATTGCAAGTGAACATTGTGAACACTACTGCAAGCCCAGTAAACACAAAAGAAGTTCCAGCGTAAGCGGATAAAGTAAATTAATCATAAAAAGGGGATAAAGGCAATTTGCCCTATCCCCTTTTTTCCAATAAATCAAAGCGATGTACAGACCCGAGATAATTACACAGAACCTATTACACCTATTAGGGTGGAGACAGAACTACAATACGGCTGATTTTGCAATAGCCGATACACTGACACAATCAGAAAGCGGTCAGTACTTTCAGGACATACACCCGTTGCTGACACTGGATAATGTAAAGGCAATTGCCCCGGACTTCGAAAGTATATCACTTAGTGCATGGGTAGAAGCTACCCAGTACCGTAAGGGAGACCGTAGGAGCGACAATAATGTTGATTACAGGGCAAAGGTTGATAATATAGGAAAAGTCCCGGAAACAAGCCCAAACGAGTGGGAGTTATTCGACCCGTTCAATGAATGGTTAGAAAACAAAACCAAAGCATCAATTCTGAATGCAGTACAAACGTTCTTTTCAGATAAGATGATTGAGACAACAGCAAAGAGCATATTGGAAAACAAAATATTGTTTGACGGTTCAGGACGGTTGACAGACTTAGTACCAAATTTAAACCGATTAGTTGGATTTGAGATAACCCCAATACGTTCAAAGGGAATAACACTAAAGATTGAACGGATTGGAACGCAATTCACAGGAACGGGGGAAATGAAACTTTATTTATTCCATTCGAGTAGTTCCGAACCAGTAAAAGAAATTACAATTACCCGGACAAAGGATGGAGCAATGGAATGGTCATTACAAAATGATTTAATACTGCCATACGTTAGCGATTCAATTGATGCTGGGGGTAGTTGGTTCTTATGTTATGATCAAAGAGAAATTGGAGCGATGCAAGCGATATTCAAAAGCCGGGATTGGTCAAAAACACCGTGCGATACTTGTAACCGAGAGGAACACCAAAGTTGGTCAATTTGGAGTAAGTATTTGGAAGTACACCCATTTAGAACCACGGTAGAAAACCCCGGGGATATGCTTGAAATAGATAAAAATGTTTATACATACGATTCAAACTATGGATTGAATTTACAGATCACAATGGAGTGCGATTTGACAGACATAATCACAGAGCAAAGGAAAGCATTTCAAAATGTGATAGGCTTACAGGTAGCATCGGACTTCATCCGGGAGATGGCATACAATCCACAATACAGGATAAACCGGACACAACAGAACTTCACACGAATGGAGTTGCTTTATGAGTTGGACGGGGATAGCCAAAGCCCAAAGAAAAGCGGTATCAACTATAAATTAAACCGGGCAATGCAAGCATTGAAAATGGACACAACAGGAATAAACCGGGTATGTATGCCATGTAAAAGTGAGGGATTGCGTTACAGAACCATATAATGATTGAGGCAATACAACGTAAAATCGACAGGCTAACGGATTATAGAGACCGGATTGCAGAAATAATTCAGGAGGAATTAATGAACAATGAGGACTTTATACTAACCATGAATGCCGATGACCAATTATACGATGAGGGTATAAACCGGGTAGGCGTAAGTATTGAAGATTACGCACCGTACACAATGCGCACACTAGCTATCAAAACGGAAAAGGGTCAACCGACTGATAGAGTAACATTGAGAGATACCGGAGCGTTTGAGCAATCATTCTTTATAGAATTCAGAGCCGATGAATTTGAAATAAAAGCATCGGATTTTAAAGCGGAAAAATTAGTCGTAAAATACGGAAAGCAGATAATGGGACTAACTGACGAAAACGTACAAAGGCTAATAAAGAAAATTACACCACGTTTAATTTGGGAGATAAATAGATGAGCATAAACAAAGCACCAAAGCCAGCGAACCCGGTTCTAATAGATCGGGTATTGGCATCTTTACAGGACACGTTAGTACTAAAGTTATCATGGTTAGATTTTGCGTTTGGAAGAGCGCAAAGGCTGGTAACAAAGAAAGGAAACGTGGATTATTATTACCCCGGAGTATTTACAGGGGATAAGGAGTATAGAAACGTATTGCCGGGGGAATATACCGGGAACTTTAGTTTCTTTGTAATTTCAGACCCGCAAACGGTAGATTATGTACAGCACCAACGCAATAACATAACGGCTAATTTTTCATTGATATTTTGGTACAACCTAAGTAAAATTTACCCCGGGACAAACGAGCGTAAAACAGAACAGATAAAAGCTGAAATACTGAAAGTAATTACAGAGGCTATATTACCAGCCGGGAGGATAACGGTAGAAAAGATTTACGAACAGGCAGAAAACATTTACAAAGGTTACAGCCTGAAAGAGATTGAAACACAATTTTTAATGCACCCATTTGGAGGACTAAGGATTGAGGGTGAAATTTTAGTAAAGGAGAGTTGTTGATGGGATTACTTTTAGCTTATAGTATGTTTGTTGGATTGCTTTCAGCATTCATAATCTTATTCATTACAAAAATAGGATTACGAGATTGGGTACAGGTTCACGGTTCAGAACTGATAAACAAATTATTCAGTTGTCAATTTTGCCTTAGCTTTTGGGTAGGTGTTTTGATAAGCTGTATATTATTAATTTTTATTACTTTTACAGGCGGTTATTTACAACCGCTTTATATATTTATACCCATTTGTAGCACACCAATAACAAGAATGATTTTATGAAAACAATGACAATCGAGGGACATGTAGTGAGGATATTTGACAGCATTGACGAACTGCCAATTACTAGATTTCATAAGTACAATAAGTATTTATTGATTGATAGCAGAATTGGAAGTGATTTAAACGATGTGTTGGCACGTATCGACAGAGCTATCCGCTACATAGGGAGTAACAAAGAATTAGCAGTTGTAGAGCTTGAAAATATGAAACAAGCCATGTTCCTGATAAACGAAACGATTTGTCCACGTCATTTGGCATTTGCTGCATTGGTTGATTCGATAGATGGGAAGAGGATAACAGACCTTTCAGACGAAAGTATGCAAGGCGTAGTTGATACGCTGGGGAAAACAAAAACCAATTTTATAGATCGTTTCATTGAGACGGTCAAAAAAAAAATGGATGAAGAGCTAAATTTGTACTTCCCCAGTAAGTTTGAAGATGCAAACATAAAGGAGTATTATGATAGGCTTAAGTCAAGAATGCAACTAATGTTAGATAAGATAATCCGGGGGATAGACCACAAAGAACAAATCAACGAAATAGATGATTTCCTTTTGAGTTTATCAAAGCCCCGGATATTTTGGGGAAAGGACGGGGCTGAAATTATGTTCGACAAACAATATGAAGATATGTGTTTACTTTTAGCTCAAAAACTAACAGTTGACCCCAAAAAAATGACTGTATTACAGTTCTACAATGCTTTTGAGTACATAAAGAAAACAATTGGCTCAAATGATCCCAAAGAATAGCAAATAAAGACTTTTATACCCGAAACGGTAAAACGTACAGGATAAACAAGAAAGTCCCAAATTTGCCAAATTCCCAATAAATTACTTACTATAAACAAATAGAAATCATGGCAGAAAATCCGCTAAAATATAGAGAGCTAATTGAACCTGATGATAGTATTGAAAATGCTATCAAACAACTAACGCAATTGGGAGAAACTTACGACAAAATGATTGGTAAGGTAAGAACCGAGGCAACCGCACTTGAAACGAGTGTAAAGGGATTGAGTGGAGCAACTGACGAACACCGGGAAAAGATAAAGAATACTTACAGAGAGGTAGACAAGCTTACTAAAGCACAAAACGACTTAACTCAGGCACAAAGTACACAGGCGCAACAATTAGCATCTCTCAAAGCATTACAACAGGAACAGAACGCAGTAAACAAACTTACAGCGCAATACAACAATAACGTTGAGGGTTCATACAACCGTTTATCTGCCGAATATGCATTGAATAAAGTCAAGATAAACCAAATGTCTCAGGCATGGAGAGAGCAAACCGAAGAGGGAAAACGATTCGTAGCCGGGACAAATGAGATTTACCAAAAGATGATTCAAATGCAGGAAATTACCGGAAAGCACACGTTGAGCGTAGGTAATTATTCAAAAGCAAATGCAGGATTAGGTAGAAGTATTTCAATGATGGCATCGGAACTACCGAATGCAGCGCAATCAATGCGTATTTTCATCATGTCTCTTTCTAATAACTGGATGCAACTGGGTGATTCAATCAAAGCAACCAATTTAGAGCAAAAGGATTTAATGAAACAATTCAAAGCAGGATTGATTGACACAAAGCCTGACAGTACAATTAAACAGATCATGAAATCAATGGTATCATTCAATGTGATATTGATGGTTGGGGTAACATTATTCAGTTTATACGGGGAAAAAGCCATAAACTGGATAGCTAGTTTGTTCAAGTCAACAGATGCAATTGAGCAAAACAAAGCAGCATTGAAAAGGCTAAATGAAATAAAGTTAGAGCAAAATAAAAGTGCAGCGGTGGAATTGGTACGGGCTAAATTACTATATGATGCTTCACAAGATACAACACGTTCATTAGGAGAGAGGAAAAAAGCCGTTGACGAACTTCAAAAACAATTCCCGGCATATTTCAAGAATATAGATGACGAACAGATATTAGCAGGAAAAGCAGCCGGGAAATACAGGGAACTTGCTGGGGCAATACTTGCATCAGCCAAAGCCCGTGCAGCGGAGGAAATGATTGTAGAAAATCAAAAAAAGATACTAGAATTAGAATCAAAAAAGGCAGATGCATTAAGAAACAAAACACTTTCAGAAAACCAACTAACAAAAGACAAAAAAGATTCAGAACGTTCAACAAAAGGTGCTGGGCTGAACCCATCTGAACAAATAATTGGGTTAGCAATTGGGACAAAGAAATCAATTGAGGATATAAAGTCATACGGGAATGAAGCCCAAACAGCCCAAAAGCAAATCGACCTACTTAGTAAGGCAAACGATAAACTTGTAAAATCAGTAAACATAAATGATTTATTAGTTGACCCGGGAAAACCCAAAAAAGACCCAGCCGAAAAGAAAACAACCATTTACCACGATGCAGACGTAAAGGAGTTTGAATGGAAACAGGCAATGGAAGAGTCATTGACAAAAACAATGATTGCTGGTAGAACTCAGGATGTGGAAAGCCTTAATTTAAGTATCGACAAAAAGAAAGAAAAAGTTGATAAGTATATTGAGGAACTTCAAAAGCAACAAAAGAAAATACAGGAAACATTAGATCAGACAAAAGACCCTAAGCAAAAGAAACAAGCGCAAAAGGACTACGACAAGGTTACCGGAAAGCTAACAGATTCATTGGGGTTACAAACTGGATTAGATGCACAGTATGAAGAGGAACGCAAAAAAGGAATTCAGGACATTGACGATAAGTATGCATTAATAGCAATAGACAAGAAAAAAACTGAATTAGAAACATTACTTTCTTTGACTGAAACAGGAACGGAAGAGGAAAACAAAATCAAGTTGCAGATACTCGAAAATGGCAGAAAAGAAGCATTGTTGAAAAACCGTCAAGGTACAATTGAAACGAGACAGGATGAAAAACTAATCAATTCAAAGTATGACCGTTTGATTTTGGAGCAATCAACTAAGTTCGATACTGAAAAATCAATGTTGTTATTCGATGCACAGCAACGGGACGAAAAGACCGAATTTGACAGATTGAACCATACAGAAAAGGAAAAGACACGTTTCCGGTTACAGGCTGAAAAAGACCGATTGGAAAAGATTCTTTCTTTGAATGAAATGGCTGGGGCAAAACTAAGTAATAAAGAAGTTTCCCAAATCAAAGATACCATTGCCAAAATCAATGGAGAAATGAAAGCCAATGATGGTAAGAAAGGGAAAACAGATATTTATAGTTTGATTGGATTAGACTTAGATGATGATAAAAAATCAGCTATAAATGAATCTACGAGCTATGCTTTAGGAAAGTTAGATGAAATATTACAAGCGAATGTTACTTTAGCAGAAAAAGCAGTAGAAGCATCGCAAAAAGAAGTTGATGCTAAAAAAACAAATCTTGATAATGAGATTGAAGCTCGAAACAATGGTTATGCCAGCAACGTATCAGGAGCTACAAAAGAGTATGAAGCATCAAAGAAAACGCTAGAAAAGGCACAAAAAGACAAAGAGAAAGCAGCAAAACAACAGGCTCAATTAGAAACAGTAATGCAAACGGGTAGTTTGATTACAGCCTCAGCAAACATTTGGAGTTCTTTATCAGCAATCCCGGTTATTGGTGTAGGTCTAGCATTGGCAGCATTAGGGGTAATGTGGGGTTCATTTGCAGCATCAAAGGTAAAAGCTGGACAGGTAGCAAAGGCAAGTTATGGAGAGGGTGGATTTGAGTTCTTAGACGGTGGAAGCCATCAGGGAGGGAATGACGTACCAATTGGTAAAACACCTGACGGTAGGGATAGACGTGCCGAGGGTGGAGAGATGTTGGCAGTGATACGGAAAACATCAACCCGGAGATACCGACACATATTACCGGACATTATCGACAGTTTGAATCACGGTGTTTTTGAATCAAAATACTTGAATGCTTACGGAACAGGTGGAATGTCAATAAACATAAACAGCCCCGGGACAAACGTAAAAGAATTGGAACGGGATGTAAGTGAGATAAGGAGACAGGGAGAAAGAAAGTATTTCACAGATGGGAAAGGTCAAATAATTGAGATTTACAAAAACTTAAAACGTACTCACAAATGAACGAATATCAGTTTTTAATAAACAACAGGCTAGTCGCTCCAAACTATAAGGATGACATTTTAAAGGAGTACGAATTAGAATCAGGACAAATATTTTTCAGGACAAATCTGTCCGGAAAACTTGTTTTGTTACGTTCTGACTACGATTGGTTAGATTCACAGCCATTCGACACAAAGTTCATACTAACAGTACAGAGGAAGAAAGCCGGGGTATTTGAGGATTACCATTCAGGTACTTTCTGTAAAACGGATGTAAAGTGGAATGTAGACAACAGAACTTGTGAGCTTAAGATAAACGTAAATGATAATTACATCAGCATATTATCAGATTACGAAAAAGAATTCAATTTGATTGAGCTAGCACCGGGTATAAATAACCTTACAATAGTAAAACGTCCTGTAATACAAGTTTACGTTTTAGGTAGTAGCATAGTTACATTCTTATTGGGCGGTACATACTGGGAACAAAGTGCCGAAAAGGTTATAACAGTGGATTCACAGATGGCAGATTATCATTTTAGTTTGAATACAGAATTGATTGAATATGAAGTTACCACAGCATCCGAACTAAATGGTATTTACGCAGGTACTGCTACATTGGGAGGAAAGATATACAGAAAGGATGGATTGTATTACATTTTAGTTTCTGATTATAGCAATGCATCAATTAGGAAAACGTCAGATAATAGCATTAGATCATCAATTACAGGTGCAAATCTATTCACAAACAATCAAGGTCAAGTTTTCCATTTTGTAGTAGGTGCAGTACAATGTTATGTGACGGCTTACAAAAGGAATATTTATATGAGGTATTTAATGGATGTAACATCGTACAATGGAACTACCACATACGACATACCAACAGATGATATTTTATTGGATAATTTGAACTATCGTAAGTGTTTAGGATATGGAGTAACGGGATTAGCAACTATAAATCTTCAAACAACTACAACGCCAACTAAATACGGAAAGAATGATACCGGGGAATATTTTAAAGAACCTTACAGTATTTATGGTCAAAAGTTTTATCCGGTTTCAAGGAATTCATGGATAAACACATCGATATGGTTTAATTTTTCTTTATTTGATTATCAGATAGAAGAGTACGGAAAGAAAGATTACATCTTGAAAGATGTTTTTTATTTGAATGATGTGATACGTGTTTTACTGGATAAAATTGCACCGGGGATAACTCACTTAGGGACATCAGAATATTCAGAGTTCTTTTACGGAACTACAAACCCAATAACAAACCAGTCATTCAGAATAATGATGACACAAAAATCAAACGTATTACATGGAGAGTATGACAAGCCAGCACAAAAAGCAACGATAACTATGAGAGATGTTATGAATATGTTGAGAGACTGTTTCCAGTGCTATTGGTGGATTGACAACGATAAATTGAGGATAGAGCATATTTCATATTTTAAGAACGGAGGAACATACACAGGAACACCTGAATATGGATTTGACCTAACACAGATTTTAGATTCAAGAAATAAAAAACCCTTAGATTATATGTTTGGAAATTATGAATACGACAAATTGACAATGAACCAATACTATCAATTTAGTTGGATGGATGACAAAGTTTCACAAGCATTCATTGGCTATCCAATAGAAATAAAATCGAATTATGTTGAGCCAAATAAGAATGAGAATATTAGTGTATCATTATTTACAACTGACATAGATTTTATGTTGCTGAACAATAGCGAACTTTCACAAGATGGATTTGCTTTGTTTTCAGCCGTTAATGCTGGAGGGGTAATGAGATTACCATTTATTGAGAGAACGATTGATGATGCCGTGCTTAGGCTACAAAACGGGTACATGAGTTGGATTACTCTACACCCGAACTATTGGACATCTAATCTACCCGCTAAAAACGTAAATATAAATAATGAACAATATCCTAGTTACATGTTGAATGGAATAGAGAGAAAGAAAAAACAGACCGTTCAATTTCCCAGTGAAGATGACCCCGACCCAATGAAACTAATAAAAACATCTTTGGGAGATGGTCAGATTGAGAAAATTAGCGTAAATTTGTCGAGTCGAATGAACAAAATAACATTAAGATATGATACCGAATAATAATTTCAACATATTCCCGTGGTATTTAAGTCCTGAGAAACAGAACCACAAGAAAGATTATGCATTTGGAAGTATATTTTGTTTAGCAACACCGGATAGGCAACTACTACCATTTCAGATCATACGGAACACCCGAGCCAATATAGTGCAAAGCGTAATACTTTGCGATTTAAACGGAAACGAATTACATAATATCACATCTCAAATGAGTTCAACCGGATTAGAGTTGAAAAGATTTATAACAGATGGATATGATTTGATAATTTACCCGGGCGTTTTACCAATGGCAATTGAAACACCGGAGGGAAGATATTACGCAAAGATTTCGGACGGGGTAGAAACATGGTACAGCGAGGTATTCACAGTAATACGAAATTTGGATAGCTATTTGAAAATTCAGTATTGGGACGTTGAAAACTTTGAATTATCATACGGGCATATTGATTACACCGGGGCTTACAAATCAACAGTATATTTACCAACGCAATTGGGAAAGCCTGATTACCCATTTGAAGAGGATGTGAGTAAAAGAGATGGTTACCAGTTTGTAGAAAAGCAGATCAGCGAAAAGACATACAAATTCACTTTCCTAGCAACTGAATATCTATGTGATGCAATGCGATTAATCAGAATGCACGATTACATAGAGATAACCAACAAAGGAGATGTTTACCCGGTTGATACTTTCCTTATAACACCAAAGTGGCAAGATCAGGGAGACTTAGCAGCCGTGCAAGCGGAATTTGAATGTGGAACAGTAGTAAAGAAAATAGGCAGAGGGGTAGTGCCATCAAATATAGATTTCAACAACGATTTCAACAACGATTTTAAAAAATAAGAATAATTATGGCAAACTGGACAGACCTTAAAGCAGCCGTTGCAGCGGTAATCAAAACAAATGGGACTAATGCTATTACTGGGGTACTATTACAAACTACTTTGAATAGCATAATTGATAATTTAGGATTATCAAATCAATATAGAGGAAGAGCTATACCAGATACCAATCCGGGAACACCTGACGGTAATATGTTTTATATTGCAATTGATAAAGGAACTTATTCCAATTTTAGTGGAATAGTTATAGATAATAACGGTTTTTATATCATAAAATCTGAAAATAACAATTGGGTTTTAGAACATATTTTTGATGAACATTTAACTCACTTTGATGTAAAAAAAGAATATTTTCCAGTTGAAGAATCACAAATTACGATTTCAAACAATGTTATTACAATACCAAAACTACGGAGAAATATGCCTGATGGGACATTTGCAGAAATGCAAGCCCCTGTAACATTTAATATATCATCTTTATTTGATTATTTTATAGCTAAAATTGATGGGTTTTTAGTTGGCAGTATTTCAAAACTTGTAATTGAAAAAGGGCAGAACCAATTTTTTTGGCAAGAACCTGTAAAAAATTCACAATATGATGTCGTTGTATTTAGTACGGGAGGTTTTTTTTATTCAAAATATGCAAGTATTCAAGCATGTTTTTTAAATAAATCATATGCTTTGCATGGATATGGAGAAGATCAAAAAAAAACACTAAAAGAAGTTGAATTTGAATTTTTAGATCAAACAAGTGTATTAGTGGGAACATATACTCAACCTACTGCAGAATTTGGTGGGGGCGAAACAGGATTTATAACATCTCCCGAATTGATAGAATATAATGGAATAATCAAGAAAATACATGTTGATGTAGTTAATACCGGAACTTATCAATTTGCAGTTGCAACATTAGATCAATTTAATAAAGCAATAGTTTCTACACGATATAATGTTGCTTTAAATGCTGGTGAAAATAATGTATTAATTGAAATTCCAGTATTTACAGGACAAAGATTATTGATGAAAATATCATCCGGAAACACAAAATATTTTCACTCAGGAGGTTCAGGAATAGGTCCAAATTTTTTATATTCTGAAACCGAATCAGTTGCACTTCATTATTTAGCGGATAATGTGAATTATGGTGGAGGTATTCCATTCACATACACAATGGAAAAAAGAGTATCTCCATTCGCATTTAAAGAGGAATTATATAATGTAAAAGCAGATGTTGCAACACTTAAAAATAAAACAGATGTAATTGTATTATCAAGATTAGGAGTAAAATATAAACTTATTGTAGATGCAAATGAAAATCCAGCATTAAAATCATTGAATTATAAAAATGTATTGTGTTTGGGCAATTCAATTACAAAACATGATATTATGCCGTTTTGGTGGGGTTTGTGGGGAATGGCAGCAACTGAAAGATCAAAAGATTGGGTACATGTTTTACAATCAAAGTTGCAAGTAAAAGAACCAACAGCAGTTTGTAACGGTTATAATGTGGTTCATTACGGAATGTGGGAACAAAACCACGGTAGTACTGATCTTTCATTATTTGATCAATTATTGGTTAATGGTACTGATTTAGTCGTATTGCGTTTGGGTGAAAATGTTGCAGTGCTAACAAATTATACTGAACATCTTTTGGAATTAATGGATTATATTTGGTCAAAATTACCATCCGTTGATATTATATTAGCCGGGGAGGTCATGGATGCCAATGTACAGAAAGATGCTGCAACGAAAGCAGCCGCAGATGCAAGGGGAGTTCCTTTTATTGATTTATCATATATGTGGGGACAATCTCAATATTTAAGCAATGTAAATACTCAAGTATATGGAGACGATAACCAATGGCACACTATTTCAGACGGAGGAGATATTGCCCCCGGAGTTGCCGCACATCCGGGAGATATAGGGCATGAAGCAATAGCAAATTCAATTTTTGAGATATTATAAACTTTAATAAAATCAATAAAACAACTAAAATGAAAGAAACAGTTATTGACTTTAGCCACATTTACACAATAACCGCAATGTTATTCTGTATTTACATTCTCGTTTTACTTGCTATTTTAGCAGACCTTTGGTCAGGATTAAGGAAAGCAAAGAGGCGTTGCGAAATTAGATCATCGTTTGGATTCAAAAGAACAGTTGATAAATTAGCCCGGTATTACAATGCACTATTTGCCCTAACAATCATTGACATCATGCAGATGATAGCAGTATGGTACTTAGATACATTTTACGGGTACATGATACCTCTAATACCATTCATTTCAATTTTAGGAGCTATAGGAATAGGAATGATTGAAATTAAGTCCATCTTTGAGAAAGCAGAGGACAAAGCACAATTTGCACACATTGGGGATTTAGCAGGGAGAATCATTGCCAACAAAGATGATTTGACCGAAATAGGGAAAGCCATTGCAGACTATATGACTGAAAAGGATGTCAAAGAGAAAGAAAAGGATTTAATAACTAAAAATTGATATTATGGCAAAAGCAAAATCTTGGAAAACATCACTGATGGGAGTAATTGGAATAATAGTTTTATTGGTATGCCTTTTACTTATTTATTTAGGTAAATGCACATTGACTGAATTAGCTTCATTCCTTTCCCCAATGGCTTTATTTCTTGTTTCAATAGTTTCTTTTCTAACAAAAGATTCAGACGTTACCGGAGGAACGAGACAAGGATGAAAGCACTAATACCAATTATAAAAACTATTGCAGCCCTATTCAATTTGGATTGGGTTGCAATTGCTGCATTTATATCCGTTGAAACAGGCGGATTGGGATTCAGTAAAGAGACCGGGAAAATAATAATTCAGTTTGAGCCTAAATGGTTCAAAAGATTAGTTCCATACGCTCCATCCGGGAAATGGAGTTTGAATGGAATTGAGATTCAGGTTAAGGAATGGTTAGCGTTTAATGACGCATTCGCAAAGAACCCGGACGGAGCAATGCAAGCAACCAGCATCGGATTGGGTCAGATAATGGGATTTCACTGGAAAACATTAGGCTATAAATCAGTTGGGGAAATGTGGGACGATGCAAAGAAAGGCTTAGACCGTCAGATTTGGCAGATTTGCAAATTTATAGTCATGGATATAAAGTTGAAATCATGCTTACAAGCCCATGACTGGGACGGGGTAGCCAGCATTTACAACGGGTCTGGATATAAATCACTGGCAAAGAAAATACCCCGAGAGGCTTACGACATTAGTTTAGCCAAAGCATACGATTACATTTCCAAAACATATAAGTAAAAACAGTTATGAAAAAACGAAAGAGATCATTGCTGAAAACTATCTTACTTTTGATATTAAGATATGAACGTTGGAAAATGAACCCAAAGAACATGTACACAGTATTTACACTAGAACAAACATACAAAGGATTATGAAAACAAAAAGTTGGTTATTTATTTTGGCAGGACTTTTATTGTTCTCAGCCGGATTTTTTGCAGGGCGTTGGACAATCGCACCGGAAATTAAAACAAAGTACGTCAAAGGGCAGGAAACGCACGACACGTTGTATTCAGAGGTATTAGTACCTTACAATTCAAAGATACCGGATAACCCGGTACTGCCGACAACACCGGACACGATAAAGTTACCCGGGCAACCGGAGTACATAACGCTGAAAGTAGACACGGCAAAGATCATCGCAAACTATGTCAAAGAAAACAGTTATAAAAACCTATTATTCGACAATACGAACGGGAAACTAATAATTGAATCGGTAGTACAATACAATGCAATGAAGAAACTGGCATACACTTTTACACCCATTCAGAAAGAAGTAACCAAAATATACAAACCAGTAATAACACCATATTTGGGAGTATCTTATAACTCATTTGGATATTATGGGGCTGGCGGTGGAATTTATTACCATGACGTAGGAGTTGGGGCAAAGTACATGACAAACTTCAACAATAAAGGTTACGAGATAAGTTTGAACTATAAATTTTAAACAAACGGAAAAACACCGGGGAAAAGCGATATTAATTGCAGTTCCCCGGTTTTCTGTTTTCCTGCTTTTCGTGGCAAAATTGACACGTTCTATTTGAAGATAAACAAACGTAGCGATACAGTAAGAAAGTTCCAAATTCGACAAATTAGCCTGAAATTACTTTTCAAAGTCAAAAAATATCAAAAAATGTTGGTTGAAGTCAAAAAAAACAAAAAAAACATGGAAAAGTTTTGTCAACACAAAATAAAACTTTAAATTCGCACCGTAATTGAAACTAACGATGCAGCGTGTTACTGTATAAATCAAAAGAGAGCAATGGAAACTACCAACATTTACAACGGACTTAACTACACAGTTGCAGAGATCAACCGTAACTACAAAATCAAAGTGAGTGGTGTAAACTTCGAGGGAGACAAAATACATAAGTTAGTAGGAGTTTCAGGATTAATAAACCTGATTGGAATTGAGTTGACCAACAAACTTGTTGACCGGGCTTTTGATTGTACAGAGGACAAATGCGAATGCAAACTAAGAAGAGGAATTCGAATTATATTTTATTGTTATTGAATTATTTTATATATTTGCGCAGGATAATAAGTAACATTTTATAAGATGGAAAATTGGAAAGATATTAAAGATTTTGAGGGTCTATATTTAGTCTCTAATCATGGAAAAGTAAAAAGAGTAGCACGAATTATAGATAGAAAAAGAAATGGTAAATTAAATTATAAAGAAAAGGAACTTTCACAGCATTTAGACAAATATGGATATAAGTGTGTCAGTTTACAGAAAGATGGTAAAAGATATTCAAAGCTAGTTCACAGATTAGTAATGATAGCATTTAGCAATGAGCAACCAAAACCAACCGTTAACCACAAAGATGGAATTAAAATAAATAATTACTTCTCAAATTTAGAATGGGCTTCTATTATTGAAAATATAGAACATGCAATTAGAAATGGTTTACGTGGAGATAAAACGAAAACAGTATATAAGTACAAAGATGGAGTTTTGAAAGAAACATATAATTCAATAAAAGAGGCAGCATTTGAAAATAATATAAGTAAAACATCAATTATCCATTATATTCAAGGTAATAGAAATTCAAAAAAAGGATATAAGTATACAACAATTAAAGAATAAACTAAGAACTCCACCGGGGGATTACTCGGAGCAATTATGATAAACGAATTAATAACACCCGGAGACTGGGAACTAAAGGAACAGGGGGATGCAAACGAATATTGCATAGTAACAACAGATAACATTTGGGTTGCCGGATTCAGACTAAATGGAATTCAAACAGTAGAAAGGCAATGGGCTAATGGAAAATTGATGGCAGCATCAAAAACGATGTTAGAGGCATTACAAGAAGTTAGAAAAGAAATGTTGAAAAATGGCATTAATTACGACAATGCCCCAACATACAATATCATAAATAACGCAATTAAAAAAGCAACTGAAAAATCATGAAATACTTTAATTCAAGGAACTGGATAAGTCTAATCCAATTATTAGGGACATTATTACTCATTTTATTATTAATCAAATTCAGCAGATAATATGAAAACCGAGAGCGCAAAAATAGTTAGATGTAAAGTTGATATTTCAACATGGTTCAACAAAGAATTGAACAAAGCGGAAATGAAAATCACTTCCCCATCGGGTAAAACAATCACAATAAAAAAGACAGTTATTGAAATGAATTTGAGCCAACTTGAAAAAGTACTATTGACAATAATCGGAGAATGCAAAGATGGAACGGCATTATTGACCGTTGGACAAATGAACATTCTTTTAGATATATTTCACAAGCAATTACAAGTATCAAAAGTAAAATCAAACCAATAAAAACAAAGAGCGATGGAAGAGAAGTTTAAACAACAGTTATTGAAAATTCAAGCCTTACAAATAGAGGCATCGGATTTGGGATTTTGTATGCACGTTATAGTACGTGGGGGAGTGGAGATACAGGATAAAAAGCATTCTCACATTGATGCAACGCTATTCAAAGATAGCAAACAGTTATATGCTGTATGTGAGTTTGAGAATTACGGAGACAATGCAGGGGTGAACATTAACTATTTCATTAGTTTAGTTACCGAGTATTTGAAACTTGAAAGGGAGGAACAGGAAAATGGAAAATAACAATATATTTGGGATTGACTTATATCCAACGCCAAAAGAGGTTATTGAAATGATGCTCCAATCAGTTTCAATCGCTGGCAAAGTAATACTAGAACCGAGTGCTGGAACGGGAAACATCGTAGATTATGTAAAACATTCAGGGGCAAAAGAAGTAATTGCGTGTGAAATAGACTCACGATTACGTCAAATACTATCCGGTAAATGCCATGTAATAGAATCGGACTTCTTAGATTTGACAGCAGAAAAGATTTCACATGTTGATTTGATTATTATGAATCCACCTTTTATGGCTGACGAAAAGCACATATTACATGCGTGGGATATTGCGCCAGCAGGATGTCAGATAATTTCACTTTGTAATGAATCAGTAATCAGTAATAGGTATTCACGCTCCCGGGAACAGGTATGCGATTTAGTAACAAGCTTTGGACGTTCGGAGGATTTAGGCAAATGTTTTGACAATGCAGAGAGAAAAACAAACGTCCGTGTTGGTTGCCTTTGGCTACATAAGCCGGGTACTAGCGAAAATGAGTTTGAGGGATATTTTGACCTTTTCGATTACGAACAGGAACAAATTGACGGTTCAGGAATTGTTAGATATGACTTTGTACAAGATATTGTTTCACGATACGTTGAGGCTGTCAGCATGTTTGATGAGGTAGATGCTGCAAACACTAGAATGTCGAACGCAATATCAGGAGTAACACAACACTTTTCAATAAAATTTGGAGCGACCTACACAAGTAGTAACAATAACTATTCATCAATAAACCGTCAGACTTTTAAAAAGGAGTTGCAAAAATCAGCATGGAGAAAACTCTTTGACCTCATGAAGATGGATAAGTATGTAACTACTGGGGTTATGTCTGACATAAATAAGTTTGTTGAGCAACAAATACACGTACCATTTACAGTGAGGAATGTATATTTGATGATACAAATGATTGCAGGAACTCACGGACAACGAATGGACAAAGTATTGGTAGAGGCTTTTGAGAAAATATGTTCATTCTCATACGAAAATAGTACAGCCGGGGAGGGTTGGAGGACTAACACTGATTTTCTTATCAATAAAAAGTTTATAATGCCTAGAATGTCCCGTATTGGTTGGAGTGGGGAACTGCAATTAGAATACTCATCTAGCTCTAAAATGGATGATATTATAAAAGCTCTTTGCCAAATAAACGGGAGTAATTACGATGAATTTAAACGGTTTGATTATCACATTTCAACGTTAAACAGCAACGTAAAACACCCAATGAATAAACTACAATTTGGACAATGGTATGAATGGGCTTTTTTTCGTTTCAAAGGATTCAAAAAAGGGACTATGCATTTTGAATTTATTGATGAAGATTTATGGCGAAAATTCAACCAACGTGTAGCAGAGATAAAAGGTTGGAAAAACATGGTAGCTCATACGAAAAAGGGTAGAACAGCAAAAACCCAAAGAAAGCCGTAAGCACTATTATAATTCAAAATAAATCAAAAAATTATTGGTTGAAGTCAAAATAAAACACAAAAAACAGGCTAAAACAACAAATAAATTTTTCAATACCAAAGAAAAGACTTTAATTCGCAGTACAATAACAAAACAACCTACCCGGAGGTTACCGGGGAACAAATAAATTATAGAGCGATGAATACAGAAAATCAAAACGGCTTAAATGCCATTATCAGAGAAAGAGTAGCAAACAGAATTCAAAGGGGTCAAATGTCAGCAACCGAGGCAATCGGAAAACTGATTGAAGAGGGGAAAGCCTCAAATGATTACATTGCTTACTTAGGAGCAAACAATACCCGGTTAAGCGATGTGACTTTCAATGCAAACGGGCATGTACAAATGTTGCTGCCGGAAAAGGGAGACCAACCATCCGTGTACCAAATCCACGACAATGCAATTGGTCAGTTGGGCGAAAAGTTCAAAGTACCTACACGTTACATCCGGGAACTGGCAGGGGGAGACGAATGGCAACGTCAATTGGCTGCAAAGATTTTGAACGATCATAGCAGTTGGTCAAAGAAAACCCGTACATTGGTGCGTGTGGTAGGAGATGAAGTACGTGGAGTACTTTCAGACAGTTACCGTAGATTGAATTCACAGGATATAATCATGCATTTTTGGAAACGGCTAACCGGAATGGGGCGCAATTATCAGACGGTATGTTGGATGCAACTAGGGTTTACATGGAGGTATTAATGCCTGAAACAATTTCGATAATGACCCCAAAAAACGGAATGGTCGAAATGGCTTTTGGTGCAAGGTTAAGCACTTCCGATTACGGGGATGGAGCTTTGGAACTCCGGGCGTTTATGATGCAAGGTGTTTGCCTGAATGGAATGGTAAGGGATAGCGTAATGCGTACGGTTCATTTGGGTTCACGTTTACCGGAAAACATTGCAATTAGCAAAAGGACTTACGAACTGGACACCCGGACACAAGCCAGCGCAATCCGGGATTTGACAAGCGGTATTTTCTCTAAAGAATCAATCATGCAACGTGGACTTGAAATACAGGGTGCAAGCGAAATGGTGGTTGATATGGAACGGGAACTGAAAGCATTAGGAAAAGGAAAGCTACTGAAAGAAGAGGTAACAGGTGTCGAAAAAATACTAATGCGTAACAACCCGGAGGATGGGGTACAGGGAGAATCTACACTTTGGAAATTAGTACAAGGAATCACGGCACATGGTCGTGGACTTGACCCACGCAGGGAAAAGGATTTTCAAGAAATTGCAGGGGACTTAATGAACCGGGTTAAGCTAAACAAGTAGGTTATGGATTTTAAAACAATGCAAGAAGTTCCCAATCAGGCTACCGACCTGAAAGGGAACTTAGAAGAGTTTAGCGAAACAGTTTTGATTTATGATGAGGAGTTAGACCTTTGGACACTGGGTTGGTATAACTACGATACAAAAGACTGGAATCATCACATGGAGGAATCAATGGAGTTCGTTTGTTGGTGTTATCCACCTGACCCGGCTGAATTCATTTCAAATAACAAATTAGAAAAGGTGAAATGTCAAGGGTATAGGGACTAAAATTGAGACAAATTTTGTGGTTACAAAACAAATATCTATATTTGCACACCGCAAAATACCATCGCTCTCGGTTTATGCGTAAAGCCCAGCCACGGACACCAAAATCCATCGGCTGGGCTTTTTGCAAAAAAATAAATGGCAAAAAATTTTGTCAGTACAAAATAAATTTTTAATTTCGCAGCATCAAATAACTAATCCGACTATGCGGTTACATAGTATCAACGATTATGAGAGTATCAAACAACAGACAGTTATTATTCCTTTCGGAAAAGAATAACATGACCCCAGCCGAACTATCAGCTAAAATTATAAAGAAATTATCAGAACTAAATATCGTAGAGGATATTCAGGAAAATTACGGAATATCTATTTCCGAACATCTGAAAGAAACGGATATTCCAATCAAGCCACTTTACAAGTTCATATTTGAGGAAAACGGAAACCAATATGATATAAAGAATTTCGGAGAGTTGGAGACAATTGGAGATGGGGGTTGTCCGTATTGCGGAGGCAACATGATTGACAAAGATACAGAGTATAAACAAACAGGTGGATTTGATTACGACAGCGAACCGGAATACACTCCTGTTTGGGAAAAGAAAGAATGTTCAGTATGTGGACATATTGAAAGTAACGAACCTGACATTGACTAATAACATTTAATAAAAACTACAATGGCAAATTTAAGAGTAAATGAAGCGATTGCCCGGGCTGAAATGCGAGGCAAAAAAGTACTGAAAAAGGATTTAGCAGCTAAGTTGTGGGCTGACAGTACGCAGACCTCACAACAGGTAAATATGACGAACCTTTGTTCGGGAGTAACAAAGAAAATCAACCCGGAATGGGTAGATATTTTGTGCAGTGAATTGGACTGTGATGCTAACTTTTTGTTCAATATAAATCAATAAACGAAATGGAAATGACCGAGAGCAATTTTTTCAAAACAGGGAATAAGGTATTTATCGGATTATTGATAATACTTGCAATCTTATGTTTGGTGGGTACGTTCAAAAACCCAATCTTATTATTACTTGCAATATTTTGTGTAATACTTGCTAAATCAATGGCATCATGAGAAAGATACTAGTTAAGAGATGGATTCCAGTTGCATATAGCAAAGAAGAGGGTAAACGGAATATAGTTTTGCCCGGAACAGGATGTTGGCAAACAGGATTTGAAACAGAGGCTTTTTTTGAATCATGGGGAATATCTTACGATACTCAAAATGATTGTAATGGAAATTTATCGGTGTTTCAATTTACAGTAGCGATAATAGTCCTTTTAGATGGTACAGTCGAAGAGGTAGCACCCAGTAATATAAAATTCATATTATAAAATTACAAACATGAAAGAGAGCGAAAACAAAAATGAATTAACCCAGTACATGGGAGAATCCGTGGCTTATGAGATAGCCCCGGGAATGACAGTTGAAGAGGTAAAAGCGATGTTCTTTGATGCGAGTGCATTAGTAGAAACACCTCAACAGATTTACAGACTTGACAGAGCCGGACACCGTTACTATTACATGTTCAACGAAAAAGGCGAACCGGATTTCTTTCCATCAATTACAACGCTGATTTCACAGACATTGCCAACATCTGAATTCCTTATCAAGTGGATAGCTGACAAAGGTTACCAACGTGCAGAGGAATACAAGAATGAGAGAGCCAAATATGGAACATTCATGCACGGGGAATATGCCGAAATGCTTATAAACAAAACCTATGATTTGGATAACTTGAAAACCCGGTTACTGGCATACATGGAAACAAATAACCTACCAATGGAATTTGTGGACTACGCTGATGATTTGAGAAAAAACATGTTGTCGTTGGCTCAATTCATAATTGATGCAAAGGTTGAACCATTGGCAATTGAAATCCCACTAATACACCCTGATTACAGATTTGGTTGTACGCTGGATTTACCTTGCTGGATGACATTGAAAGGCGAAAGGTTCAGGGCTAACATTGACTTTAAAAGTGGTAAGAACTTCTACGAATCTAACGAGGTTCAGTTACATGCTCAAAAGGAGGCTTGGAACTACCATTTCCCGGATTGCGAAATAAAACGGGTATTCAATTGGAGACCGAAAGAATGGAGGGAAAAACCAACTTACCATATTCAGGAGCAAACTGATTCGGTGAATGCCGAAAAGTTACCACATATTTTGGCAATGGCTCAAATCGAGGATAAGAAGCTAGAAAACATGCTAACTATTTGCAACGGGGTTATTGACCTGAAAAAAGGGATTACCGATAATTACAAAGTATTTACGCTGGCTGAACTGGTAAAGAAAAAGAAAACCGAAAAGACACCAACCGAAAGTGAAACGGCTGATACAATCGAAGAGATCACAAAACCAGCACCGGAAAGAAAAGTTGGAGAATATACCGAAAGCATTTACAAAAAGGTAAGCAAAAAGGTAAAAGAAAAAGCCAAAGCACCCGAACCCGTAAAACCCCCACAGAAAGCCACACGGAAACAGCCATTGGAGAAAAAGGAGGTAATAAAGGCAAACGTACCGGAAAAAGTAAAAGAGCCTGAAAAGGAGCTTAAAACAAGCCAAAAAGAAGTAAAGCAGGATTTAGGTACACCGGGAATAGATTTTTAGCCATATGGGAAATAGCGGTAGAATTATAAGAGGAAACCAAAACGAACCACGGCTAATATTGCCCCGGGTTGGTTTTATAAAGGTTGGTTTTAAGAACGGGAACGGATTTCCCCAAAGTGTGGATTATTTTATCCCATCCGGGAAATATGCTGAAATGTTCACAAAGGCATACGGGGAGAAACCAAAAACAATACAGATAGTTTTCCCTGAAGATGATCCGGGGAAAGTCTGTATTGAGCGTTACGAATATCACGATAAAGAGGGTAAATTATACGCTTTTGGAAATGGAGAAATATTTGAAGTTTGGAATGGTAAAAAATATCAAGAATTAAGCATAAATGTATATCCAGAATTAATGAAAATTGTGGAAAAGCGTTGCCCGAATAAATCCACTGAAAAAGGAGAAAGCGGTTGGGATATAGTTTTAACTTTGAATTTTGTGATTCCATTAGTAAAAGGAATAGCAGGTATTTGGCAATTCAGTACAAAAGGAGACCAAAGTACTATTCCTCAAATAAGAAGTATATTTGATGAAATGATGCAAAGCCGTGGATTTGTAAGGGGGATTATATTTGACCTTACAGTGGACTTTGCAAAGAGCCAAAAGCCGGGAGTGAAAAGTCGTTACCCAGTTGTAACACTTATACCGAATGAAAGTGATGAAAATGTAGAGAAATTAAAAAATATTTATGTGGATGCAAAGAAATTAGAATAATTTATTTATCTTTGAGCCGTCAAACCACTACTTGACATAAAGCATTGTAACTTAAGTTACATTTAAAGGCTCTTTTCAGATGCGTAGTGGCTCTGATTTGAGCCTTTTTTAATATATAATATGGAAAAATGGAAAGATATAACAGGATATGAAAACTATTATTCTATAAGTAATTATGGCAGAGTAAAAAGTTTATCCAGAAATGTTGGACATTCGATTAAAGAATCAATTTTAAAACTTAGCATATCAAAAAATGGATATTTTATTGTTGATTTATTCAAAAAAGGGGAAAGAAAAACACATTATGTTCATAGATTAGTTTCAACTGAATTTTGTGAAAATAATAATATGTTTAATTGTGTAAATCATAAAGATGAAAACAAATTAAATAATCATTATACAAATTTAGAATGGTGTAATTATCAGTATAATAATACATTTGGTAAAATGAAAAATATACATGATATTCCAGTGATAATGATTGATAAAAAAAATAATGAATTAAAAGAATTCAAATCAATTAATGATGCTGCAATTAATACAAATCAAAAATCATCGTCTAATATTAGTTCATGTTGTAATGGAAAACGAATTACTGCAGGAGGATATAAATGGAGGTATGCAATATGAAATATATATTTGATACTGAAATAGCAACAAAAGTCGGAATGAATGCAGCCGTTATTTATGAGAATTTAGTCTATTGGGTCACTAAAAATGAAGCAAACGAAAAGCATTTTCATAACGGATATTACTGGACATATTCATCAATAAAAGGATTTGTAACTTTATTTCCATTTTTATCTGAAAAACAGATTAGAACAGCGATTGATAAACTGGAAGAAACTGGACTAATCAAATCAGATAATTTCAATGAAACAAGTTATGATAGAACAAAATGGTATGCTATACTTCCATTGAAAAACCATTCGCCCAAAAAGGCAAATGGAGATAACCCCACAGGGCAAAACCATTCGCCCAAAAAGGCAAATGGAATAGCCCCACAGGGCGAACCTATACCATATAGTAAAGAAGATAGTAATACTATTGTAAGAGATGAACCCGGGGAAAAATCCCCGGATTCACTTTTCCCGGAAATAGAAGTTGAACAGGTAGATAAGTCAAAAAAGACTTTATTCGGTAATTCAGTTTACAAAGATTTTGATACTTTTGCTTTGAAGTTTAAAAACCCGGAATATGAAAAGGTTGATTTATTTTATTACTTTACATCTGTAAAAAATTGGTCTGACAAGTCAGACAAGAAAAGAACGGCACGGGGGTGGATTGCCACGGCACAGGATTTTATGCGTGGAGACCTTGAAAAGAAAAAGCTAAAATTAAAATCCGAATTTCAAAATGCAAATCAGCAACAAGGTTATGAAAGCATGATGGAATATCTAAATTCAATGCAATGAGAATAAATAGAGTAGAAACCGGGCTGGTAAAAAAGCAATCAACTGAAATTTCTGTTTATAATCCGGTTAAGGCAATTGAATTACGAAGAGAGGCGTTAACGAGACCGGAACTATTGGAAACACTAACAAATGTTGAATTGACAATTTTCACAGCAACTACCAAAGATTCAATATCCCTGATTGATGATGACGTACTGGCAACAAAATTGAGTAGCGTTATTGACTTCATAGCAAAGGATGTTGGAATAATGAAAGAGGTTGAGCCATACCAAAAAGCCCGAATGTTTCAGGTACTAAGAAAATACTACAACGAAATTTCATTACCGGAAATTAGTTTGGCTTTTGAACTTGCAGCCGTTGGGGAGTTGGATGATTACCTACTAAAGAACGGGGACGGAAAACCGGACAAACATCACTACCAGCAATTCAACATTGAGTACCTGAGTAAGATTTTGACTGCTTACATCCGAAAGAAAAACACCGTGGTTCATAAAGCAATTTCAGCATTACCCGAACCTAAAAAGGAATTAAGCCGGGAGCATAAATTACATTTGGAAAATTCATTGCTTGACAGGATAGTTGTAATTTATTTGAAATACAAATACACTGATGACTATGATTCAATGAATGATTTGCTTTATTGCGAAACGCTGCAGAATATTGGATTGATTAGTAATTTTGAAATATCGGAAGAGGATAAGAAAGATGCAATGCATTCATTTTTGGTCAGGGCATCAAAAGGATTGGTAAACAAATTCACAGCGGAGCAAATAGCATCGGATATTAACCACAAAGAAATACCGAGAACGGCTTATTTATTGAGGTGTAGAAAAGAGGTAATTGAATGTTTCAATTATTTAATCAAAGAAGAGTTACAAATACTGGATTACATAAAAATAAGGGAATAATGAAAAAAGTAATTTCAGCAACAAAATTGTATAGACTTTGGGAGGGTATGAAAGCCCGTTGTTATAATGAAAATAGAAAAGAATATATCAATTATGGTGGACGTGGAATAATAGTTTGTAATTCATGGTTAAAGTTTGAAAATTTCAAAAAATGGGCATTATCGAATGGGTATGAAATAGGATTAGAACTTGACAGAAAAGACAATGACAGAAATTACGAACCTAAAAATTGTGCATTTGTAACACATTCAAAGAATAATCTAAATAAGAGAAAGAGAAAAGATAATACAACTGGTTATACAGGAGTAACATTTCATATAATAAATTTTGTTTATAATTATGAAATTCAGATAGATGGTAAAAGAACACGAAAAAGTGGTTTTAAAACTGCTAAAGAAGCATTCGAAGCAAAGAATAATTATATAAAAGAAAACGGAATTTATTATGAAAACAAGTGATTTAATTATAGATTGTATTATCGGAATCGATCCGGGTTCGTCAGGTGGTATTGCACTTTGGAAACCAAATGAAGCCGTAAAGGTTTATAAAATGCCAAAGGACTTATACGAATTGGTGGAGTTTTGGGAACATGTAAAAACAATAGCAGATCATCCGATTATCTTTATTGAAAAAGTACAATTGAGAATGGATGACATGGAGGGTGGTAAAGCGTTCAGGATTCAGGAAATGTTGAAAGGATTTGAGACAATGAAAACAATTATTACACTATCCAAAATTCCATTTGTACAGGTTCATCCCATGAGTTGGCAATCAACATTACATTTGAGAATAAAGGGAGAGGAAAAGGAGGTCCGAAAAAAAAGGTACAAGGATGTAGCCGGGACATTTTACCCGGAAATCAAGCCAACACTTTGGAATGCCGATGCTCTTTTGATACTTCATTTTGGAAGAACAAAGAAAATGAATGACCCGGATTGGATATTGGAAAATTTGCCCGTAAATGTTCATGCAAATTTCATGTTTTAGAATTGCTTTATTTAATGCCGTTTAATGGCACGATATTATAAACCGATAAAATATACATAGCGATGGAAAAAGTAGCAGAAAACGAAAAACAGCCGGAAATAACGTTGGATTTACTGGCATTGAAAGTAAAAGAAATGAGAGATACCCAAAAGGAGTATTTCAGGGCTAGAAAAATGTATAACGCAAATGATTTACTTCAAAAGAGTAAATCACTGGAAAAGGAATTGGATAGAATGGTGGAAACGGTTTTGAATAAACAAACCACATTATTTTGAAATGGAACATTATTCATTATCAAAAATACAATTAAAGAAAGCGGACAAAATAACCGTTGAGTTTATGGGAGATGTTTCAGGATTTGGAGCATCGACATACAGACGGTTATTTGGCTATTCTCAAAAGGCAATATATACAGGAATAGTTGACGAAAACGGGGTTAGATTTGAGAACCAAAATAAAAGTTCAGAAAAGTTTACACATCATATCTACAATGTTGAATATATGATTTCAAATGGATATTTGAAATTATTATCCCGGGAAAGTATAAGCGTTCAATTGGAATTATTCGATGGAGATAATTGATAAAACATACAAAGCATACGATACTCCTAAAGATGGATTATTCAATGTTGAAGATGGAGGATATGACCCAAAAATTGGTTGGACACAAAAACAAGTTACCCACAGAATAGTTGGAGAAAATGACTTGTGGTATGTTTATAGGTTTATTGAATCAGATACGCATTACCCAGCCCCGGACTTCACTCCGGTAAAGATTGATTTTTTAAGCCCAATAGGAATACACAAAACGAGATTCGTAAAATGGTTAGATACACAATTAGAACTATTCTGATATGGATTATATTTATTTAGGAGACAAGTTGACCCGAGATAATTTAAGGAATATTGAATGCAAAGCCGTAAGAAAACCTGACGGTAGGTGCATCCGGGGGAGAAATAGTAACATGCTGGTAGAATTGAGTACCGGGGAGATAATAAATGTTTTAGCCCGTAGGCTAAGAAAAATAATTATTTTGGAGTAAAAAGAAAAATAAACACGGGAAAATTTTGTGATACCAAAAAAAAGAATTTAATTTGTACCCGAATTCAATACGGAGAATCAAAAATGTAACTGTATTACCGAGATGTAGTTTATTAGGCTAAAAATCGTGATTAAATCATGGGATAAAGGTTCGAATCCTTTCGCCTCGGCAAAGTAAAACGATGTGGCGTTTTCCACAAAAAACAATAATCGAGAGCAAATATGTTTGTAAAAAGAATTGAGTTATTGAATTTCCAAACAATAAAGGAGTTCAACGGAGAATTTGAGGGTAGCGTATATTTCGTTACAGGTGAAAATGAATTTGGCAAGTCAACATTGCTGAAAGCCATTTCGGTACTATTGACAGGAAACCGGGATGAAGTATTAAACAATCAATCTGAAAAGGGTCATGCAAAAACAACTATTTGCGATGATGACGGGGTTGAAAAATACGAGGTGGAATTACGTTTCACAAAAGCTAACCCACGGGGTACGCTTACAATTACTGATTTAGTAAGTGGCATGAAATCGGATAAGGTTACATTGCTACAAAGTATTTTCGGCTATCAGGAATTTGATGCAAATGAATTCAGCCAGTGGAGCGAAACTGCCGAGGGTCGCAGGAAACAAGTTGCAATTGTAAAATCATTATTACCCGTTGAAGTTCAGGAACGGATAGCAGTAATTGACAAAGAGATTATCACTATTCAGGAAAACAGAAAAGTTGATAATGTAAATTTCAAAAGTTACGACAATCTTTTAAAGGCTAAGGAAACAACCGTAACACCTGACGAATACGAAAAGTATGCAGAGGCAAAAGACCTGACGAAACTAATTGACCGTAAAACAACCACGGCTACATTGACCGAGCAAATCAAAAGTGTAACCCAGCGCATGGAGCAACGGACAAAGGAACTGGAAGAGATACCCAGCATTTTAGCAGACGAAAAAACCGACTATGATTTGGAAGTTGAGAATTTAGCCAAAGAAGAAAAGGAACTCAGGGAAGAGTTTGACCGTAAATTGAAAGCCATCGAAACAAAAAGAACCACGGCAAAAGAAAGTTACGAAACATCGGTAAAGGAAATCGAAGCTAAGAAGCTGGATAACGAAACAAAGAACAAAAGTGCTAAGGCGTGGTTAGATGCAAACCCGGCTGAAAAGTTGGAGGATATTCAAAAGGAAATTGACGACTTGGAAGATCATAACAAGATTTACCGAAAAGTAGTTGCCTATAAGGAAAATCAGAAAAAGAGCAAAGAAGTTGAAAAGGAAATTGCAGCAAAGAATACCAAAATTAAAACGCTGGAAACAGAACGGGAAACACTTATCAAAAAAAGCAAACTACCGATTACAGGATTGAATTTCACCGAGGATGGTTTGACATTGAATGGCGTTCAGTTCGCACCGGGTCAAGTATCATCAAGTCAGGAAATGGAAGTGGCAGCCAAATTGATAATTGCCAAAAACCCAAAAATTAAAGTATTCAGGGTTGCCCGTGGGGAAAGTTTAGGACACAAAAAGTTGAATGCCTTAATTGACTTTGCCCGTCAATCAGGTTATCAAGGATTTATTGAACAGGTAGTGAGAGACCAAAACGAATTGAGAGTTGAAGAGTATTCAGAGGTCAATTTATAATAAGCTTCAAAAATTGTACACTACCCGGAACGGGGGATAAAAACCCCGTTCCTCAATAATCTAATACAATGCACAAACAATATAATAAAAAGGGGTTCTTATTGCCGAATTCAATTAATTCAATGGCAGCCTACCACATAAAGATAGAACCAACAGGGATTTACAAAGAAACATTTCACGACTGCAATAACTAAATAAGACTATGGGGAGACCTAAGCAAAAAAGAGGGATTGGAAGAGGCAAAGGAGAAAATGAAAGCATTACGCAAAGCGATAGAAGATTTTGAAAACCATTTACGACTAAATTACTAATACATGAATCAAGCATTTGTCGCACGGTTGAGAGTAAAGAACAGCAACCAAACTAAAAAGCAAAAACGAGCTTATAAAAAAATGTTAGTTGAACAGATTTTGCAAGTGATTTCAGCACAATTATACAAAGATGATAGTTTGTGTAAGCTAAGCGAAAAAGTCATTACCCCGGGGCGCAAAGATGGCGAAAAGGAGCTATCAATGATAATAGTTATTCAGACCAACAAACCAATACCCGGAGGGATAGAAATAAATCAGAAATTAGACCGAATACTAACAAATCAAACGGTATTAGCTAAAATGATTGAGGAAACAAAAGAAACACCATAAGCGTATGGTCAGGGGGATGAATATTCCACATAGTAAATCCCCCGAAAAAATAAACACGTATAGAACAGATTGGATAACTACTAACACATAGTTTACAATTGATAGTGAGTAGAATGATTTTGTGTTGAGAAAGTATTAGGTATCTGATATACGTGTTTTAAAAAAAGGGCTGTTAGTGTAAGGTGATGCACTGTTAATGTTGATTTAAAAAGACTGGGTTTGACTCCCGGACAGCCAACAAATTAATATACTTTGTAGGGTTTCAACCGTCCTTACAATTAACCCAGTAACGGTTGCCAAAAAGCGAAAGCAAGGGGGGATATTTTTAAATACTATAAATTGAGAGCAAATGAAACAAAGGCAAATCAACATTGCTGGTAAAGTAGACAGCAACGGAAAACTAAACATGTTTATGGGGGAGCTTAACGAGTTCCTATCAAGTTGGAAAAATGCAAAGTTAGTAGTACAATTCAAGGTTTACCAGCCGGGAACTAGCGAGGCAATCCGGGGTTATTATTTCAATAAGGTTGTACCTGATTTCAGACGGGCAATGTGGGAAGCCGGGGAACGGATGACCGAGGAACAAACAGAAAAACAGATCAGGGAACTTTGCCCGATAATGTGGCAGGAAACCCCGGACGAAAAAACCGGGCGTTACACAACAGAATTGAGAGAGATAGCAGACTTAGACAATCAGGAAATGGTAAACTATATTGAGCACTTGAAAGATATTGCAGCGATAGAATACAATTTCTTTATTGATGACCCTGAAACGCTGATGAAATGACAACAGAACAAATCATTGAATTCATTCTTTCGCATGATTCAACAGCGCAAAACGAGATATTAAGCCGGGTAGTATCAACCGTAAAAGAAGTCCGGGAAAAGCAGGAAAAGCAATTAGAAAAACAGTATTTAGAATCAAAAGCAGCAAATCTACAACTTAAAAATATCAGGTAACAATGGCAAAGGACAAATTCACAAAAAGCTGGATAATTGAGAATTCAATTGAGATCATCAAAGAGTATGAAAAAGGAGTATTGACAATACGTGCACTACACTACCAATTAGTAGGTATTGGAATGACAAATACAATATCCCATTATAAACGGGTAGTAGTTGCAATGATTGAAGCCCGTTGGGCTGGGTTAGTAGATTTCGACACATTTTCAGACCATGACCGGGAAATGATTGGAGAAACAAGATACAAGGAAACGATACTTGATGATAAAATTGCAGAGGCAAAAAGACAACTATATTTGTGGATGCGTAACTATTCAAAGAATCGTTGGGAAAACCAGCCGTATTACGTGGAAATACTGATTGAAAAGAAAGCATTGCAAGGAGTATTTAAAAATGTATGTGCAAAAAACAATGTTGGATTTGGAGCGTGTAAAGGTTATCCCTCACTGACATTTTTGAATGAAGCAACTGAAAGATATAAACTGGCAGTTGAAAGGGGTAAGAAACCGATTATTTTATATTTCGGAGACTATGACCCGAGTGGAGAGGATATACCGAGGTCAATTATTGAAAACATAACCAAACTGGGTTGCCCTGAAATAGAATTGAGGCGTATTGCATTAATGGAATATCAGGTTACAGAATGGAATCTTCCACCAGCACCAATAAAGGACGGGGATAGTCGTTCAGCAGCATGGGACGGGTTAGGTCAGGTAGAGTTAGATGCTGTAAAGCCGGAAAAATTACAGGCTCTTTGTCAAAATGCAATTGATGATATTTTCGATGAAGATTTGTATAGTGAACTGGTTGAACAGGAAACTACGGAAGAGGGACAATACAGGATTGAGTTACGGGAATATGTAAATAATGAATTATAATGGAAACTTACAAGTATTTAATAGCATTTTTAATTTGCTGGGTTTTATTCGTTGCTTTTATTTTTGCATTTATGTATGGTGCTGGAAATGGTTATCAAAAAATAGAACCAAAGAAAAAGAAACCCGGTTTAATCCCGGTAGGTACAAAATCAGTTTTATTTGGAGCGCACTGCTTTTTTATACATCCTATTTTTGTGGCAATAGCTTGGATTAAGTTATACGGATTTCCTTTCAAAATACAAATATGGTTGTCTTTTTTTGTTCATGATTTAGGTTACTGGGGAAAGCCAAACATGGACGGGATAGAGGGAGAGACACACCCGGAATTAGGTGCATATATAATGAGAATATTTGGTATAAAATGGCATGACTTTTCATTATATCATTCCCGATATTATGCAAAAACAAAAGGAGCGCAATTCTCAAAACTTTGCGTAGCGGATAAATTAGCCTTTTGTATTGAGCCATATTGGTTGTATATTTTCAAAGCAACGTTGACCGGGGAGATACACGAATACATGAATGTTCATCATAACGTTATAGGTCAAACAAAAAAGGAGTGGCATACATACGTGGTGGATTACATGGGTAAATGGGTAGAAGAGCATAAGGATTTGAAACCGGATAACTGGACTAAATTACAGAATGAGAAAAAAGACTTAGGTTGAAGATTTCAAGTTTGAAAACGGGAACTATAAAAATACTTGTTTGATTTGCCAAAGTGATTTTATGGGTGGAAAGTACAGGAGGATATGCAAAGAATGTACTACTTGGAATTTGAGAAAAGAAAACATTGAAGTTGAGCCATTGCCGGAAATTGAACCGGATTTGAAACCGGAGGATTTAGCAGATGAATTATGTTTGAATAGGTGTTCTGAAGCAATTGAATACCCATCGTTCAGGGATAGATGTGAGGGTTCACGATGTGGGAAAGCATACGACAATTATTTAGACCGGGAAAAATGAGCGCAAATAGTGGATACATAGTTACTTTTACAGACTTTTCAGGAATGGAAAGGAAAGCTATAATTACGCATTCAAAGCAGAGTGAAACACTTATACAGGCTAAAAAATTTTATGTTGAATTCGTAAATGAAGATTTGACACCGCAATTAGAAGCATTGACTAAAAAACAAAGAGTTGGTTGTGTTTCAGCATCAAAAATAAAAATAATTGGATTTATAGATTAGTATTAATAATTAAAAAAAAAGAGAGCATGAAAAATGTTTTAGTATTCGATTCAGAAACAACAGGGCTGCCAGCAAAGGGAGCAAATTATGCAACGGATTTCAACCAGTTCCCACACGTAGTGCAATTGGCTTGGTGGATTAATGGAGTTCACAAAAGTTACATTGTGAAGCCTGACGGCTGGGAGATACCGGAAGAGGCAACCAAAATCCACGGTATAACAACAGAACAGGCATTATTGCAGGGTGTACCATTTGCTAAAGTAGCGGATGAATATATCCATGATTGCATGATTGCTGACATTATCATCGGGCATAACATTCACTTCGACAGTTCAATTATCAAAGCAAACATTTTGAGAATGGGAATGACGAATTACTACAATGATTTGGTTGAGCCAGCAATGGACAAATCAAAAAGGATTTGTACAATGATGAAAACAATCAAATTCGTTGATGCAAAGTTTGAAAACGGACGGGGGGGTAAGTTCCCTAGATTAGAGGAACTTTATGCAAAGTTATTTGATGATTCATTCCCGGCTCACAACGCTCATGAAGATGTGAAAGCAACATTACGTTGTGTGGAGGAATTATTGAAAATCGGAATTATTGAAATACCAGCCGATTGTTTGGAGTAAAATGCTAAGAAAACCCGATTTAAGAACTGTTCTACTCGACATAATAGAAACTATTGAGAGAAACAAAATAGAACAGCACAAAGCCCCGGTGCAAGCCACAACGTTAGAGATAAATGAAGAGTTAAGTTTGAGAGTAAAAGCCGAACTAAACAATTTAGTAGGAGAAAAGAAATTAGACTTTGGTAAAACATTGAATAGTATTTATTTTAAAACAAAAATCAAATGAAAAAAGAAAAAGAAACTACCGAAACGGTAGAAGTGAAAACGCTTTTTATCCCGTCCAAAAAATCGTTCAATTTGAGTAAGGTTAAGTTGACAACCGGGGGAGGATTGGACACCCATTATGAAGTGCTGGAAACAAACGGAAACGAAAGTTACAATAACAAGTATCATGTGGAATCAGCTAAGGATATACACCCGGATTTGAAATCACAGGTAAACAAATTAAAATCTGTAGTTGCCCGGGTGTACCACATGAATTTCATTCGTACATTAATGCTTATGCCGGAATTTGAAGCAACCGGGAAACAACAGGAACTTGCTGAAACAGGACTGGCAGAGATCATGCAGAAAATCAACGTTACAGGCGTTGCAATCAGTGGAACTGACAAAAACGTTGGGATAGTAATTACAGCAACGTTCACGGCTGACAGCAATCAGAAAATGGCTATCAATACGCACCGGATGAAGTTTACCGACACCCGTTACGGAGTGGAAGAGGAAATGGAAGAGATTTGCAGCGAAATCGAAAACGAGGTTTACGCATTCCTTTTTGAAAATAAAAAAGCTCAATTGGATATATTTGATGCAATGCAGAGCAATGAAGAGGAAACCGAAATGGAAGAGGAAAAGGACGGCAAAGCATTAGCAGCCGGGGAGTAAATGGAGGCACTCAGGATTGAATCAATGGAAGAGTATAACTATTGCGAAAGCAGGGGTTATACTCCCATTGTTGATAAAAAATTCGATGTTGAAATTAGATTAAGGGTCACGGTTCAAAAAAAAGTATTTGGGAATTTCGCATTTGGAAAGAACAATATACCAGTAGCAAATGACCTATTTTATCACTGGGTATGGAATCACAAGAACCATATTTGCGAGGAATGCACAAAGCCACTTTCAAATTATTCATCCATTCATATAAGCCATATCTTAAGTAAAGGAGCTAATGCAGAAATGGCACATGACCCCCGGAATGCAAATATACTTTGTTACGAATGCCATAATAAGTGGGAGAATGGAAACCGGGAAAGAATGAGGATATACCCAGCAAATCAAAGAATTATTTCAAAACTAAAACAAGAATACAGTAGCTTATGAAGCCAATTAAATTTCCCGAACAGAATGTAGTATTTGGAGAGAATCAGCCCGAATACTTACCGTTACCAACATTACTTGCAACCGATGGGAGTGCTACCACTTGCTGGGAGTTAGAACCCGGAGAGTTAGAAGAGATTCAAAAGACCGGACAAATTTGGTTTAATCAAATGACGTTTTTCCAACCATTGCAGCCGATACGTCCACACGCTTTTAAACCGGAACTTGGAGAGCCTGTAGAAGTCAAACAAAAGCCAGTTGACGTACAAGATGTTTCAAAAGAAGAGTTGGAGGAAATCCAAAAAGAGGGAGAAAACCACGAATTACCGAAACATCATGTTGTCTTTAATCCGAGGGAGAAAGGGAAGTAATGGACTACGATACAGCAATACGGAAATCAATCGAAATGGACAGACCAAAGTTATTGCTTATCAAAAAACCAAAAGAGCAAACTAATGATCCGAAAGCACCGAGGATAAAACATATTAATCCCCGGTGTGAGTACGCTAGATATGCCCGGTTATTTGTAGGCAGGAAAGTAGAAAAGATAAGAGATTCAGCAGGAACAATTGGAAATTCTACAACTGGATATTATAGGTTCATTTTTGACGATGACAGGAAAGCCGTAAACAAAGCAGCCGGATGGAGTGATTTTAAAACAGAATACTTATTAGAAAAACCCGAATTAATATATGACGAAAAAGAAACCAAAAAAGCAAAAGCCAGTTGAAAAGATTTACAAGGATTTCAACACGGTAGAAGAGGTATTGAAAGAAGAGTATTGCAATCAATTAATCCGGGATAACATGCACGATGTTATTTTGAAACGTAGAGCGTTGGGGAAAGAGCATGAGATTAAAAGGGGCGCATACAATTACCTGAATGAAAATGACCGTTGGAATTTAGAGAAAATGAAATCGGAATTCATTGAGATTTGGGATAAGCGTTCAAAGTTACCCGGTAGCGTTAGGGATTACATAATTGCAATAGTAAACCCAGCAGTAGAAAAAACAATTTTGTATTACGAAAAAGAAGAGCAAAAATGAAAGTTTATATCTTAAATCTAAGTGAATCCCCTGACGGTGGATGTATTGCAAAAGACTTTTCAGCAATCCAACAGGAACTTGAAAACATGGAAAAGGGAGAGAGAATGAGTATTGAGGTTGCAGAGATGACCGAAGAGGAATACGAATTGCTCCCGGAATTTGAGGGATGGTAATATGAACAAACTACTGATAAAAATAGCCAAAATATATTTGGCTGGGAAAGCCTTAAATGGCATACTTTCATGTTTAGGGGAGGATGATATTTACCCATCGGAATATGCAGCCTCCACAATGTCATTAGCATACGCAAATGAGTTATTGAACCAAATAAACGAACCAAAAATGAACAGAACGAGAGCTAGAGAAATTGCACAGACAATCACGAATGAACAGTTAGTTCAAATGTTTGAATCAGCAAAAACCGGAATTAAGGATTGGACACGGATAAGCGATGTAAACAAAGGAATGACCAAAGGAACTGCATGGAATGTATTGGCATCCGGATTTGACCCGGGAACGGAACACCCGGTAATTGCAAAAACAAACATGATACGAGAATTTGGGGAATATTTGCCAAATAGCATTAAGTTTCCACCAAAAGAGAAAAAGAAATTCGAGCCAAAGCAACCAGTACATCAAGAACCAAAATTCAACTAACATGCAACATTCAATGAAAATTTACAACCCGGAGATACACGATAAGTTTCCGGCATTATCGGTCAACCAACCTTACGCAAGTAAGATAGCAACGGGAGAAAAACCGATTGAAATACGAACAAAGCCAATCAAGTTCCGGGGGGATTTGATGATATGCAGTACAAAGAACCCAGTAATAAAAGACATGGAATGTGGGACTACAATTGCACTGGTTGAGTTATATGACTGCAAACCGATTTCAGAACTTACACCGGAGGAATGGAAGAGTACACAAATTCCATTTGAAGTTTATTCAAAAATGAAAAGGGGTTATGGTTGGTTGTTACGGAATCCGAGACGGGTAATTGAATTCCCAGTAAGTGGTCAACAGGGAATATTCAATCTTGTTTACGACAAAGATTTGATTATTCGTTATCCAACCCATTTGAAAATTCAATAGATCAGAATTTTATAGTAACAAAACCGGGGGTATAATACGCTCCCGGTTTTGTTGTTATTAAAATATAGGTTATATTTGCACAATAAATGTTTTGAGCGATGGAGAGCAACCAATAAAAGAAAAAATGGAACAGTACCACAAAAACCCTCGAGTAATTTCAGCTAAAGAGTTGGAAGAGCTAAAAGCGAATATTGAAAAGTTAGGAGACCTTTCAGGTATTACGCACGATTTGACAACTGATGAAATAATCACAGGAAATCAAAGGAGTAAAATAATCAATGTGAATGATTGCCAAAAGGAGATCATAGAGCAATACGAACAGCCAAACGCACAGGGAACGGTAGCGTGGGGTTATATTATTTGGGACGGTCAACGGTTGAATTATCGTCAGGTACGATGGAATGAAGAGCAAAGAAAACAGGCTTGTATTTCGGCTAACAAGATGGGAGGAAAGTTTGACTATCAAATTTTAGAAGATAGATTTGACACTGCCGAATTAGTAGAATGGGGATTCAAAGAAGAGGAACTGGGACAGTATGACGTACTGGGGGACTTGCTGGAGGCTGATACATTTTCAAATCACATGAAAACAACCCGGGACGAATTCGCAATGACTTTCTTAATACCGAAAGAATTCAAGTTTGATGCTGAGTTGTATTTGCGTAAACACGGAAAAAAAGGACTTTCAGAGGCAATTATTAATTTCATAAAATCAGAGCAAAAATGAAAGAATTCGAAAACAATCCCCGGAGAATAACCGATAGTGATTTACATGTACTGGAATCAAACATAGTTGAATTGGGAGACCTTTCAGGGATAATTCACGATAGGGACACGGACGAAATAATCGGAGGAAACCAGCGTTCAAAAGTTATCAATATCAATAAGTGCAAAATAGAAATTGTAAAGCAGTTTGAAGAGCCGGACGGTCAAGGAACTATTGCGCTGGGATATGTAATTTACAAGGGTCAGAAACTAAATTACCGTCAGGTAGTTTGGAACGCAAAGCAGATTGAGAAAGCGAACATAACCGCAAACAAGTTGGGAGGGGAGTTTGATTTGGTAATGCTCCAACACTTCAATGAAAAAGACCTTTTACAATGGGGGTTCAAAGATTATGAGCTTTTTGATTTTGGAATCATAGATAAAGCCGGGGAAAGTGGTTTATTGCGTAAGTCAATCAGAGATATATCAGAGGACTTTTCACTAACTTTGCATTTCAACAAAAAAGACCAACATTTGGTCGAAGCATTTTGCAAAGAGACCGGGAAAAAGAAAATGACTGAATTTATTATCAATCACTTAAAAACACAACCAAATGCCTAAATGTGGAAGTCAGATATTATTCTGCGAATTGCCAATCAGATTTGATACTTATGCCGGGTGTTCACACTTATGTAAATACTGCTTTTCGTACCGTAAGGGAGACATTAAGGAAATAAAGGTAGGAGAATCAGCAAACGAGTTAAAGAAGTGGATAGAGGGGAAAAGAAGCCCGGAAACAAGTTGGTGCGATTGGAATATACCTTTACATTGGGGGGGGTATGTCAGACCCTTTCCAACCCATTGAACTTGAAAAGAAAAAGAGTTTGGAGGCGTTGAAAGTATTTGCCGAAACTAAATACCCGTTTATTGTTTCCACGAAAAACAAAATGATTGCAGAGGGGGAGTATTTCGACCTGATTAAAACCTGCAATTGTGTAGTACAATTTTCAGCCATAAGCCCACAGTATGACAAAATAGAAACGGGTGCGAGTAAATTTGCTGAACGTATTGAGGCAGCCGGGAAACTGGCAAAAGCCGGGATAAGGGTAAACATACGGATGCAGCCCTACACTACACAGGTATTGGAGGATATTTTGAATGAAATACCACAGTTGGCAGATGCTGGTGTTTACGGGATAATTTTGGAGGGAATAAAGTATTTCAAGAAAGTACCAGGGTTTATTGCCATAGGAGGTGATTTTGTTTACCCACGGGAACGGCTGTTGAATGATTTTATCAAGATCAAGGAAAAGGCTCACGAATACGGATTGAAGTTTTACAGTGGAGAAAACCGATTGCGTAGGCTGGGGGATAGTTTCAATTGTTGTGGAAGTGATGGGATGGAGGGTTGGAAAACCAATAAGCTCAATGTAATGCAAGCCCTATTTGGCTATGAGGCAGTTTACAGCGATGCAATGAAGCAACCGGGTAGTTCAATGTGTTTCAAAGCTGGATTTATGCAGGATTCATTAGGTGGAAAGGTAATGGAGAAAATGACATTTCAGGAGGCAATGGAACTGGTAAAGAAAGATCACGGATTTATTAAACAAGTAATTGGAGAGATACTATAGAAATAAGCTAATCGGATTTGCTTTGAATAATCCGAAATATATAAATATATGCAGATATGTACACATTAAGAATTATTGAAGAAAAAAGGGACAATGATAATGTTCCATTTGAACAGGTAATTGAAAACCATGAGTTAGGGAGTTCTTACACAAAAATTAAAAAGGGAGTTTCAAAGGAGTTTGATACAATAATGAAAGATTTATTCCCTGAAGAATCAAAATTAGAAGTGGAATCATTAGTTTGTGGTGAAAACGAAAAAGTATTTTTTATACTTTCAAGAACCATACTTAGAAATAATGCATATTTCATTATGACTGATTCAGGAAAAACGTTTGAACGGTTATGAGAATAGAACTACCAACTGAATTTGACCCCGGGAAAGAATACCAGCCCGGGGAAAGATTCAAGTATAAAAATCAGGTATTGCAAGTAAGGCAATGGACAGATGGCATGACCAAAATTTCATCCGAATTGAAACTACCAATCAACATGAGGCATAAATGCGGACTTTGCAGAATTGAGGAATGCGACTATGTGAATGAAAAGTGTTGGGCTTGGAATCGTAAAGACAGAAAGAACCTTTTTTATGGATTAAAATCTATTTCAAAATGACCCCAAAGGAGAAACAAATACTACTAAAACTAACCCCGGTACAGCGTATCGGGTATTTGTATTTAAAAAGGGATGATTTGTTCAGACCATTTGGAGTGAATTGTCCTGTCAACGGTGGGAAGCTTCGACAGGCTTTATGGCTAATGACAAGCCAACCGGATATTAAGGGGGTAGTTTCAGGTAGTTCAATCCACAGTCCACAAAGTCCGATCATTTCAGTAGTTGCAAATTACATGAAGATACCGAATGTGATTTATTACGGAGGAATAACCCCGGAAAGTTTAGATAAGCCAATGCCCCGGATATGCCGGAGATACGGAGCGCAAATTGAAATATCAAAGTCAGGACGGCACAATGTAATTTACAGCGATGCACGGAAATACGCAAAAGACCACGGTTATTATTGCGTAGAGTACGGAATGAACTCACGGGATAAAGAAAACTTACAGGCGTTCTATGAAGCGAATGCAAATCAGGCTCAGAACATACCGGACAAACTGGATAACCTAGTAGTAACTTGTGGAAGCGGAATAACGGCAACCGGGATAATTTACGGCTTAAGGAAATACGGAAAAAAGGTAAAGAATATCATACTGGTAGGGGTAGCACCAAACCGAATAGAAAAGATACGGGAACGGCTTGAATTATTAGGGGAAAACAAGAAACAGAAATTCACGTACATTGACCGCTTTTCAGAACCGGGATTCAGCTACGAAAAGAGAGAGCCGGAAACATTTGGAGAAATTGAATTGCACCCGAACTATGAAGCGAAAACATTCGCATGGATAAAGTACCACATTGACGTAAGGAACGAAACAACATTGATGTGGATTGTAGGGTCAGAACCTACGGCTGTTTGATGGCTTGTTATGGCATATAATACCAATAATAGGCAAACTAACATGGAAACAGTAAAACGCTCTTAAAACGAATATCTTTATCAAATTACTTTATAGGAAAACAGTAAGGAAAAGAGACAACGTAAATAGTCTGTATAACAGGCAATTATGAATAAAGGGACAATTTAGGAATTGAGAATTATATAGAAATAGAATAAAACAAAAGAACTTTTGACAAAAATGGGAAAAGGGAAAACCGATAAGGTCAAACACAGTGTACGAACTCCACACCAATTGGAGAGAGATAGAATATTTATAGCAGACTTATATGTAAGGGGTTACACGTTCCGGGACATAGCATACAAGCTAAATGAAAATTTGAAAGCCTTAGATTTGGGCTATACTGTAACGTTTCAACAGGTATGGAATGACGTAAAGCACATATTGATTGATTGGAAGAGGGAACGCAAAGAGACAATTGACCAATGGATGCAACTTGAATTGAGGAAATTGGATAAAATGGAAGTTGAGTTGTGGGAACAGTGGGAGCAAAGCAAAGCCGGGAAAAGGAAAACCACAATCAAAGGTGGAGAGGTTGCCAACGGTCAGGTAACAGGAGGTAGGCTAGATAACAGGGTAACAGAATCAACATTAGGAAATCCAAAGTTTTTAGAGTTGCTTTTGACTTTATCCGATAGACGGGCAAAACTATTGGGCTACGATGCACCTATACGCATTCAGACAGTACCACAGGAAGAGCAACGGAACAAATACAGTGTTGAGGATGTACCGGAGGATATATTGCTTCAAATGGCAGATTCAATACAAAACGCCAGTAGCAAAAAGATAGCTGAATTGAACTAAAATGCCAATAGTGTATAATAAGAAGTACTGACACAATGACCGAAGAAATACAAAATATATTACAAAAAGTCAGAAACAACCCAAAACCGATACTAATCGCAGCATCGAGAAAGAAGTTGATAAACTTTTCCCGGTACATGCAGCCGGATATGGAGATAGAACCGTATCACGCTTTTTATTATTTTGTGTTGGATTTATTCGCACATGGATTGATAAAGAAGTTGATTGTATCAATGCCCCCTCAGCATGGTAAGTCCGAGGGGTCGAGTAGAAAGCTACCAGCATTTATGCACGGGTTGAACCCGGATTTGAAGATCACTATTGGAAGTTACGAAAGCACCACGGCACAGGA
>WSSedL1CaDRAFT_10000007_pt1 | contig 130857 bp, 112 predicted proteins | sample WetSurSL1Cattail_FD_9464 | JGI IMG/M metagenome (IMG submission 9464)
ACTTTTTCTTTGTGTGTACCTAAGATTTTATGGATGGGTTGTCCTAACGTTTTTCCCCAGGCATCCCACATGGCAATGTTGATGGCGGCTTGTGCCCAACGCAATACGCCCTGGTTTCCAAAATATTCGGCTAAATCATCCAGTTTTTGGTAAACTGCCGTAGTTTCATTGGCTTTGTAGCCTTTAATAACGGGAATAATATCTTTTAATGCACCAACAATCGCATTAGGAGAATATTGAAAAGACAATAAATAAGATTCACCAATAACTCCGTTTTCCAGTTGGATTCGCATGACTATAAAAGCAATTTCGGTTAGCGTATGTGTGGCATCCGAGATTGGTTTTTTTAGTGTTGTGGAAGCCTTGTATAATTTGACGTCTCTGATGGCTGTATCTGTATTCATGCTATGTAGTTTTTAGAAATACAATATTACAACTCTAAAAGCAACACTATTTGCACAATAATTGGATTTTTAAACACTATATTGATAAAGAATAGTGTATTTTTAAAGCCTCTTAAACCATTTAGTGTAGCAATGAAAGCAGAATACCGCAGTATAAGTCCGTCGCCGAGTAGTTCTTTTAGTACCACTCTTTTTGAAGGCAAAGAGTTTATTGCTTCCTGGCATTTTCATCCGCAGTATGAGCTGACTTATATTCTGGGAAGTAGCGGGATCAGATATGTGGGTGATAATATGGGAAATTTTGAATACGGCGATTTGGTTTTAGTTGGTTCGAATTTGCCGCATTGCTGGAAAACCATTGGCGAACAAAAAGAAGAAGTACGCTGTATTATTGTACAATGGGATGAAGAAATGCTCGAAGATTGGTTGGAGAAAAAAGAATTTCAGCACATCAAACAATTGCTGGCTTTGGCTTCCAGAGGAATTCGGTTTGATTTTGAAATAGCTTTGAAAGTCGAAAAGAAATTGTTAAGCTTGATTGATTTACCACCTTTTGAAAGACTTTTATCTTTTTTGCAAATATTACAAGAATTGGCTGTGAATGCCAATCATCATTTTTTGGCGGGTGAAGGTTTTACAACTAATTTGACTATTAAAGAAAGCGAGCGGGTAAATTTGATTTACAATTATGTGAAGGAATATTACAACCAGCAAATTAGTCTGGACGATGTTTCTGGAAAAATTGGGATGAGTAAGGAATCCTTTTGTCGCTTTTTTAAGAAAACGTTCCGCAAATCTTTTTTTGAATTTATCAATGAATACAAAATCAGTATGGCGACCAAAATGCTTATCAATACCGATTTGACGGCTTCTGAAATTGGTTACGAAGTGGGTTATAATAATTTGAGTTTTTTTAATCGACAGTTCAATAAGTTTGTAAAAATGTCGCCTTCCAAATACCGAAAAATGTATCGGAATATTTAGTTTCTAGTTAAACTTTCCAATCCAGCTTCAAACAGGATTATAAAGCTTACCTTGTGTAAAAATCCATGTCTATAGTTGATCGTGTTATTCTTGTTGAAGCCTTGTTTGCTCAGTTAGAAGTAGAAATTGCACATTTCCGGGAAAGCTCGACTTTAGGTTGTGTGGCGGGTTGCGGAAAATGCTGTACCAATCCTGAGATTGATGCTTCTCCACTCGAATTTTTACCATGGGCGTTTCATCTTTTCTTAAACGGAAATGCTGAAAATGTTTTATTGGACTTAAAAAGTAGCAGTAAAAGTCGCTGTTATATTTACAATCCACTTTCGTTACTCGACAGCAATAAAGGAAATTGTAGTGCTTACCAATATCGAGGATTAATTTGTAGATTGTTTGGTTTTGGTGCCAACAAAGACAAATACGGACAATACCGAATGTCTACTTGCAAAATAATTAAAGACAACCAAAAAGAAGCTTTTGAAAAAACGTCAAGAGCCATTAATGAAGGACTTGCCATTCCTGTTTTTACTGATTATTACATGAATCTTTCTCAAATAGATTTTAAATTAGGAAACCTAATTCTGCCCATAAACCAGGCGCTGGTTTTTGCTATTGAAGAAGTCTTGCACTATTATGCGTATCGACCCATGCCTAATGGTTATAACAATTGTGCGTGAGGGATTTTGATTTCGGAAAAATTGACGAGTTTCTTTGTTGATTGATTTTGAGTTATGTTAAAACTAATTCTAACATTTTTGAAAATATTTTTTATGTGTATGTTGTGTAGGTATATTCAAGTGACTGGATGTTTATGGATGTTTTTTCTTTCAAGTATAATTATTTTACGTATGTTTATATGAAAAATCAAACTATGTCAGGTCAAGAATTAAAAAAAGAGCAAGAGCTTATTTTAGCTAGTATTGAAAAAGTTGTAAGAGATTATGATTCAGAAGTTAATGATCTAGTTGAAAAAGCAAAAGAACAAAGTAATTTTCAATGGCAAGAATTCAATTCTAATTTAATTGATATTTACTTTAAAAATTGCGATAAGTTATTTGGGATATTAGTAAATTTTATAAATTCTCCTTTTAAAGAAATATTCACTTTTGAAGATTATAAACTTAAAAGGGAGTTTTTAAAAACTCACAATCAATCTGTTTTTAATAAAATTTATTTTGAGTATTTTCCTGAAGAAGATTAATGTTTTTTGGTTTTGATAATTGGAATACTTACGTAGAGCTGTCTTCTAATTTATTTGTTTAGGAGAACAGTGTTTTTAAATTACTTTTTATTTTGATTTTTTATGACAAATTATAATGACCATTTTGTGATTTCAGAGGAAAATTTTAATCGTTTAAATCAAGAAGATTTTAATGTTTTAAATATGGCTATACTTAATTTAAACGTTTATAAATCTAAATTTCCAAATCAAGTCAAATCTATAATTTATACTTCCGACACTCGTGTACGAGACTGTAAATTTAGTTTTATCAGTACTGATAAAAATGATGATTGTACAGTTTATATTTGTTGGCTTTTATCTTTTTGTTCTAGTTGGTTAATTGCTATACGATATGGTTTAGAAGATAGATATTTTTTAAGATTCCAAAAAATAGTTCAAAATAGACGTTCTGAAATTGAAAATAAAATAATGTACAAATTTAGTTCTGAAAATGTAAATAATGATAAAAGTTTATTTTATAAAAAATTTAGAAATTTCATTCCTTTAGGTTTTTTGAATGAACAGGTAGAAAATGAAATATTTACTTTTTGTAATTCAGAATGTGATTTAGTTGAAAGTTATATTTGTTAACCCCCTTGCTAGTTTTTTATTCAATTTCAATTGTTTTATTCAAAAAATGCAAAAGAGTAAAAGTTGATTTTATATTTGTTTCAATTTTAAAATCAATTATTCTTTTGAAAAGTTCTGAATATTTTGTTTGGTTTGTTTCTGTTTGAGTTTTTAAATGAATTAAATCATTTCTCAAATTAATCATTTGTGTAATATTCATATAATCGAAGTTGTTATTTTTGCTAAAATCCAAACCTAATATCTTAGAATTCGAAACATAAATTTTTATTTTATCTTCAAAATTTTCGAACTCAATCTCATTTTTGTTTTTATTGTTTATTTCAATATCATCAGGAATTATTTGATTAAGTTGCCCTTCAATACTCATAACTAAAAATACAATTCCAGTAGTTATTCTTTTAAAAAAAATATTAAAAAGACTAGACTCTTCAATTACATCATTGTCTTGTAATAATTTCTTTTGAAATTTATTTGCTTCATCAAAATTCTCAGAAGCTAGATTAAAGTAAAGTTGTATAGGATTAGGTTCTTTAAAATTCAAAACTTTTGCTTTATTTGATTTTGGCATAATTTTACTTGCAATATGATTTCCATTTATATCCTCAATTGTAGTTATAAATTTATGTTGTTGTTTGTTTTCTATTTTTTTTAATTCCTTAAATAAAAAATTTCTGTCCTCATAGTTAATTATATATTTTTTATTTTCAATAATATCCATTTTTGATTTGTCAATAATTGCTAATGGTAATTCTTTGATTTTAATATATTTCATTTTGTTGTTTTTTATCTACGTTAGGTAATTTAACTATAGTTTGAATATATTCATTTTCAGAAAAATTATTGATTTTTGTACCTTCAGGAAATCTTATTTTATCTTTAAGTCTAGTAATACTTCGTAAACGGTCTGCTTCAAACTTAAAAAAATAATTTTTATTTGTAATTATTAGGAAAACAGTTTCGTCTTGTAAAATGTCGACATATGAAATAAAACTATTTATCGAAAATGATGGTTCCCAGTCTTTAACAGAATTATTAAGTGTATTAGATTGTGTCTCTTGATTTTGGGTAAAAATCCCCTTTAGTAAAATTTCTTCATTTTGTTTCTTATCTAATTTTTCTCTTGCTGCTTTAACTTCAGGATCCTCTTCTGTATACTCATATAAATTGTTGTATGGATGATAAAAATGCAATTTTCTTTTTCTAACACAGTCTTTTTCAGAAATAAAAATTGCATCATAATCTTTCTCAGAGTTCTCAAGAATTGACAATCCTATGACAACATTATTTTGCTTTACAAGTTTTACTTGAATATCACCAAATGAATTTTTAGTACAACTTCTTATTTTAAATGCTTTAATACAAAATAAATGACCCAATTTAGTGCTAATAACAATTAAACTATTTGTATTCACAATTTTTGCCTTAACTAAAAAATCATATTCGTTTAGTTTTACGGCTACTTCACTTCTTAATATTTCATCTATAAATAATTTTAATTTAGTTTTTTTTATAAAACCATTCTTAGTAATAAATAATAATTGTTTCCCTTTTATATTATTTAAATCATCAATTAATATAATTTCAACTATTTCATCTTGTATTTCGAATTTTAATAAATGTTTTAAATTTTTTATTTTTAGTATTTTATCGAATGATGTTGATAAGTATTTTCCGAATTTAGTGAAAAATATTATTTTGGATTTTCGAGTAACTAATTTTATTGATATTAAATTTTCAATAAATATATTTTCGGTTTTTTTGTTGAAAATTAGATTTTCGGTTAAGTTTTTGTAGTCTTCAATAGATATTATTTGAAAATAAAAATCTCGACTAATTAATAGTATAAATGATTGATTTTCAATTTCTAGTATCTTCTCTCCAATAGCAATCTGTTTTTCAATTTTTGCTAGTGAATGATTTACAGGAGTTAATGATTTGTTGTTTTCTTCCATATTCTAAATGGTTATTTCTTGTTCTAGTTCTTCAAGAATTTTACTAAATTCTTCTTTTATATCCTTAAAATAATTATCCCAATTTTTGATATGACTTATCTTATTGAATGTGTTGGTATTCTTAATTGATAACAACATTTCTTCTAATTCATTACGTTTACGAATTAAATTTTCAAGAATTATTTTAAGCTTATCTTTTTCATTTATTGTTTCTCCTTTCGATTTAAAAATCCCTTTTTCTAAATCAGCTAAAATTTCATTAACTAGTTTTAAATCATTGTTATCGTAGGCATTTTTTAAATCAATAAAAATTTTATTTGCAAGTTCTTCCTGCTCATCTGAAATAATATTTGGGTGACATAATTTTGAAGCTTTACGATAATTGATTTTTAGTTCTTTTTGTTGTTGCTCATTTAATTCAAGAGGTTTTGACTCGTTTAATTTATCATTATATGATTTTGAGAAATCCTCATAGTCAAATTTTGCTTCTTCATAATCTTGTTGTTTTTGTTCATCACCTTTAGATTCTTTGGCTATTTTCTCAGCGACAACTTTCTTGTAATGAAGAATTTTGGTAATCAATCCACCTAATTCTTCATTGTATTTTAATTCAAAACTTCTAATGCTTTTTTCTATATCTGTTTTCTCATCAGACAAAGAAGAAATTTGATATTCAAGACTTCTAATTTCTAGTTGTAATGCGGGAATTTCTGGGTCATTGTAAATGCTGATTTTTTTATAATCACTTGTAAAAGTTTGTATTAAAATAACAGCTTGGCTGAATTCTTTTTTTGAACAATGATTCAATATAGTAGTTAATGAATCAAGTTTTTTATCAGAATGATTTTTAGGAATTAAACTTTTAGTTTTATCAATTTGATAATTAATATCTTCTAAATCTTCAAGCTTAATTACATTTAATAAAGTTTCTAAACGAATGACTATTTTCATCCAATCTATTTCAGCGTTTGGATTATAATATTTGTTTTTAATCTTGTCAAATTCTTGATTGAAATCTAAAATTAGATTGTAATCTTCTTCAATTACAGTAATACTTTCGTGATTTGATTTTGCCTTTCTTGTCCAATTATATGAACCAAATATTAAAGTTATATTATCAATAATGCAAAATTTATTATGCATTAATGGTGCATAAGCTCCTTCATTGCCTATCCAAAATATTTGACCTCCATTATTTGTTAAGTCACGATATTTTATGTTACTCTCAAGGTTGATTTCGTGATTAGCAATAAGTAATTCAACATGAATTCCTTCTTTTGCTTTTTCACAAAGAATATCGAATAGTTTTGTGTCTGTAAACCAGGCAACCGCAATTCGAATACTTGTTTTTGAAGCTTTTAAATTGTTTTCAATGTGTTTATGTATCTTTTCGAAGTAGGCTTGTGATTTCATCGAATTTCCCCTGATTTTTTGGATAGGATTACACAATTCGTTTGTGTAATATTTACTTCAAATATATTAAATAAAATACTACAATCTCAGGTTGAAAAATAATTTTGGTTTATTAAGCGATTCTGCGTGAGGGATAGCAGTGAAAATCCTTTATATTTTTTCTTTAAAAATATAAAGATTGCAACGAATAGCCCGACCTCGTTGCAAAACTAAATTTTCAATATTAGATAAACGTTGTGCAACGAGGACACGCCCAAAAAAAAGCCCCAAGTTTCCTTGAGGCTGATTGTATAATTGAAGTTAGCGTTCAGACTTCTAACTTCTAACTTCTAATTTCTAACTTTAGATTATCCTGCCAAAGCGTCTTTAATTCTTTTTAATGCTTCTTTCAACAATTCGTCGCTAGTTGCATAAGAAAAACGGATACAGTTAGGGTTACCAAAAGCGTCACCAGTTACGGTTGCTACATTGGCTTCAGCCAAAAGATACATCGAAACATCGTTTGCATCTTTAATTTCAGTTCCTTTTAGTGTTTTTCCAAAGAAAGAAGAAACGTCTGGGAATACATAAAATGCACCTTCTGGAACGTTGATTTTTACTCCTGGAATTTCTTTCAATAATCCAACAACTAAATCTCTACGAGAGTGGAAAGCCTGAACCATGTGGTTCAATACTGATGGATCAGCATCAACTGCAGTAATGGTAGCGCGTTGTGCTACTGAATTAGCTCCTGAAGTTACTTGACCTTGAATTTTAGTACAAGCTTTTGCAATAAATTCTGGTGCTCCAATGTATCCAATTCTGTATCCTGTCATAGCGAAAGCTTTTGCTACACCGTTTACAGTAATGGTTCTTTCGAACATTCCTGGTACAGAAGCGATACTACAAAAAGTTCCTGAGAAATTAATGTGCTCGTAGATTTCGTCAGCAACCACATATACGTTTGGATATTTTTCTAAAACTTTAGCTAAAGCTGTTAATTCTTCTCTGTTGTAAACAGATCCTGAAGGATTACATGGAGAAGAGAACCACATCATTTTTGTTTTTGGTGTGATTGCTGCTTCTAATTGCTCTGGTGTGATTTTAAAATCAGTTTCTACAGAAGTTGGAACTTCTACAGGAACTCCACCTGATAATTTTACGATTTCAAAATAAGAAACCCAGTATGGTGCAGGCAAAATTACTTCGTCACCGTCGTTTAACATTACTTGTGCAATGTTGTATAAAGATTGTTTTGCTCCTGTTGAAACTACAATATTTGCTGGTTTATAATCTAAGTCGTTGTCTCTTTTGAATTTTCTGCAGATAGCATCTTTCAATTCAGCATATCCATCAACTGGTGAATAAGTACTGTAGTTTTCGTCAATCGCTTTTTTAGCGGCTTCTTTGATAAAGTCAGGCGTGTTAAAGTCAGGCTCTCCTAAACTTAAACTAATAATATCTTTACCTTGTGCTTTTAATTCTCTAGCCAAAGCTGCCATTGCTAACGTTTGTGATGTAGCAAGATTGTTAATTCTGTCTGAAAGTGGATTACTCATTAATAAAGTGTTGAAAGCCCCGAATTCCTAATTTCTGAATTCAAGGAGGTTAATTATTTATTTTAATTAATTATTATTGAAATGCACCGTGATGCATTTTTATTTTAAACCATTTCTGGGTTCATTCCGAGTTCCTTTAAATGTTTGAAATGTGCAATTATAGCACTTCTCATCGTTTTGTATTCATAGTAAGGCAAGTTACATTCTTGTGCGGTTTCGCGAACAATTTTTGCAATTTTACTATAATGAATGTGACTGATGTTTGGGAAAATGTGATGTTCTATTTGGTGGTTTAATCCTCCCGTGTACCAGTTTACAATGGCATTTTTTGGAGCAAAATTAGTGGTAGTAAACAATTGGTGGATAGCCCAAGTGTTTTCCATTTCTCCTAATTCATTTGGCGATGGATTTTCTGTTTCCTCCACCACGTGAGCCAATTGGAAAACAATACTTAAAATTAATCCAGCTGTATAGTGCATTAAAAAGAAACCTAGTAATACTTTCCACCAAGTGATTCCAATTACGATTGGCAATACAATCCAAATAGAAACATAAATTAGTTTAGTGATGATTAAAGTAGTCCATAATATTTTAGGACTTTTAGGCTCGCCATAAGATAATTTTCTTTTAAGGTAGCTTCTCATTTGTTTAAAATCAGTTGTAATTGCCCAATTGAAAGTCAATAATCCATATAGAAAAACAGAATAATAGTGTTGAAAACGATGAAAACTATGCCATTTAGCACTTTTAGTAAAACGAATAATTCTTCCAGCATCTAGATCTTCATCATGCCCTGGAATATTAGTATAAGTATGGTGTAAAACATTGTGCTGTACTTGCCAGTTGTATACATTTCCTGCGAGGACATAAATAGTTCCACCCATTATTTTGTTGACCCAATTTTTATTAGAATAGGATCCATGATTGCCATCGTGCATTACATTCATTCCTAATCCAGCCATACCAATTCCCATAACGAAAGTCAATAGTAAATGTGCCCAAAAAGGCATATTTAGGGTAAGGATTAAAAAATACGGAACTAGAAAAACACTAAATAAAATAATCGCTTTTAAATGCAGCTTCCAATTACCTGTTTTTGAAATGTTATTTTCTTTGAAGTAATTGTTTACCCGCGAGTTAAGCGTTCTAAAAAACTTTAGTTTGTCTTGCCTTGCAAATGTAGGTACGGTATTATTCATATAATTCAAAAATAGTCTTCAAAGATAATTATTTATAAATTTTAACTCTGCAAAATTGAGTTAAATATTTCAGTGTTAAAAATAGTACTTTTGTTAAAAAAATAAAACGATGGACGAAATATTGAGCTATTTTCCGGATTTAACCGATATTCAGAAAGAACAATTTCAAAAACTAGATTTTTTATACCACGATTGGAATGAAAAAATAAATGTGATTTCCAGAAAAGACATTGATTCCTTGTATACTAAACACGTTTTGCATTCTTTAGGAATTGCTAAAATTATGAAATTTGAACCTGGGACTTATGTACTGGATGTAGGTACAGGCGGAGGATTTCCTGGAATACCATTGGCAATTCTTTTTCCTGAAACACGTTTCTATTTGATAGATGTAATTGCTAAGAAAATAAAAGTAGTACAAGGAGTTGCCGATGCTTTAGGATTGAAAAATGTAAAAGCTGAGCAAATTCGTGCTGAAAATGTAAAAGGAGATTTTGATTTTATAGTAAGCCGTGCGGTAACTAATATGCCTGATTTTGTTTCTTGGGTGAAAACAAAAATTAAGAAACAACACAAACACGAATTAAAAAATGGAATTCTTTACTTAAAAGGAGGGGATTTGACTGAAGAATTAGCTGATTTCCCTAAAGCTACTCAATATGATTTAGCCGATTTCTTTAAAGATGAATTTTTCGAAACTAAAAAGGTGGTGCATTTACCATTGAAGTTTGTAGTTTAATTTATTTAAGAAAAAAATAAACCCACAAGAATTCAAAGAACTTGATTCTTGTGGGGTTTTTTAATCTAAAATCTGAGTTCTAAAATCTAAAATTAGATTACTCTCCTAAAAATGGATATCTGTAGTTTTCTGGAGTTACAAATGTTTCTTTAATTGTTCTTGGTGAAGCCCAACGTAACAGATTTAATGCAGAACCTGCTTTGTCATTAGTTCCAGAAGCTCTTGCGCCACCAAAAGGTTGTTGTCCTACAACTGCTCCAGTTGGTTTGTCATTGATATAAAAGTTACCTGCTGCGTTTTGTAATTTTACCGTAGCTACTTCAATAGCGTAACGATCTTGACTGAAAATAGCACCAGTTAATGCGTATTCTGAAGTAGTATCTACTAATTCTAATGTTTCTTCCCATTTAGCATCTTCATAGATATAAATAGTAACTACTGGTCCAAATAATTCGGTTTCCATCGTAGTATATTTTGGGTTTGTAGTTACAATAACCGTTGGCTCTATAAAATACCCTACAGATTTATCATAATTTCCTCCTACAATTATTTCTGCATCAGTATCTTTTTTAGCTTGGTCGATATATTTTGCCAATTTATCAAATGATCCTTCGTGGATTACAGCTGTAATAAAATTACTAAAATCTTCTGGAGAACCCATTTTCATTGATTTTACATCAGCAATTAACTGTTCTTTTACGGCTGGCCATAAACTTTGTGGAACATAAACTCTTGATGCAGCTGAACATTTTTGTCCTTGGAATTCAAAAGCACCACGAGCAATTCCAGTTACAACTTGTTTTACATTAGCACTTGGATGTGCGATGATAAAGTCTTTTCCACCCGTTTCTCCAACAATTCTTGGATAGGTTTTGTAATGATGAATGTTCGTTCCAATTTTAGCCCAAATGTCTTTAAATACATGTGTTGAACCTGTAAAATGTACTCCTGCAAAATCGCGACTTGCTAAAACGGTATCTGTAACCATTAAAGCGTCACCAAAAACAACATTGATTACACCGTCAGGAAGACCAGCTTCTTTAAAAATATCAATGATGATTTTTGCAGAAAAAACTTGGCTGTCGCTAGGTTTCCAAATGACAACATTTCCCATCATAGCCGTACTTGCTGGAAGATTTCCTGCAATAGCTGTAAAGTTGAAAGGAGTAATTGCATATACAAAACCTTCAAGAGGTCTGTATTCTAAACGATTCCATGTTGATGAATCAGAAGTAGGTTGGTCTTTGTAAATTTGAGTCATAAACTCAACGTTAAAACGTAAGAAGTCAATGAATTCACAAGAGGCATCAATTTCTGCTTGGTGAACGTTTTTAGATTGTGCAATCATTGTTGCAGCATTGATTCTTGCTCGGTATGGTCCTGCAATTAATTCGGCTGCTTTTAAGAAAATAGCGGCACGTTGTTCCCAAGCCATATTTGCCCAAGCTGTTCTAGATTCTAATGCATTTGCAATGGCTTTTTCTACATGAGATTTTTCAGCAAGGTGGTAGGTTCCTACAATGTGTTTGTGGTCGTGTGGTGCAGACATGGTTCTGGTATTTCCAGTTCTAATTTCTTCACTTCCTATGTATAATGGAACATCAATTTTAGAATTCCACATTTTTTTGTAAGCGGCAATAACAGCTTCTCTTTCTGGAGAATTAGGAGAATAACTTTTTACAGTTTCGTTTATAGCTTTGGGTACGTTAAAAAATCCTTTTAGCATAATATTGTGTTTTTTAATCTGCCGAAATGCAGATGCTATTAAATAATTGTATGAAATAAATTATCGTAATTGTTGCGAATAATTTATCGAGAAACAAAAGTACAAAGTAAATTTTGAACATTTGCTAAATAAATGATAAGAAACGCTATATTGATGCAGAGATTTAGTTTAGTGCAAAAGGAGCACATAACCTAAAAGTAGGGATGATTACTTTAAAAGTTTTAGTATTGGTGAAGTTAATCATATTGAAATGTCCTTTCATCGCTCCATAAGGAGAAGAAAGTAAACAACCCGAACTGTAAGTGTGATTTTCTCCTGGTTTTAAAACTGGTTTTTTTCCAATAATGCCTTCTCCGTCTACAATTTCGATATTGTTTAAAGAGTCAAAAATTTCCCAATGACGAGAAGTTAATTGAACGGAATCTTTACTATGGTTTTCTATTGTGATATGATAACTAAAGGCAAAGTGAATCTTGTAGTTTTTGAAGTAAGTGCCTTCAAAACTAGTCAAAACTGTAATTTTTATGCCTCTTGTTATTTGAGAAACCATATATAAGTATTAGATACTGTGTATAAATACGAGCAAATTTACAAAATTTTAATTTGCTTTTGTTTATTTTTAAATCTTTTTTTAATTAATGATGTTCAATGAGTTAGCATTTCCTTTTCCGATGATTCTATCATAGCGTCCAGTGTTTTCTTTATAATAGACTAAAATGGTATATTCATTTTCCGTTTGGTAGAAATTTCCGTCTATAGCATTTTCATTATCAATGATTCCTTTGCTATCAGCAATAACATATTTGAAGTTTGTAAAACCTTGTTTAATTAAAATTGCCTTTTCGTATATTCCTTTTTTTTCATTGTAATCCATTTTATATTCTGGTGATAAGCTGTAATTATTGAACATACCACTAATGTAAATTTCTTTGTCGAGTCGGTATGTTGGCGCCGAAAGGCTAAAGTAAACCCAAGCATAGTCGGCTTCAATATCATTGTTGCTAGCATTGGAGTTTTTTACAACAAAGTTGCCATTAATGTCTTCAAACAGGGTATAAGGGAAATTTCTTCGTGCATTGTTGGTGTGTAACAAGCAATTGTAAATATCGGTGCTTGAATCTACTCGTGCTACATTGTTACTTGCCACTCGAATGTCTTTGTTTTCGAAATAAAGAAATTCGTTTCCTGCCCAAAATTGAGTTTCGGTATCGTATTTATAAATCAAATCATTACCAATAGTGTATTGTGGCTTGATGTTCTTTATTTCAGTATTGAATTCTCCATTTTGAATTAGGCTTACTTTTATATTTTTCAAAGGATTTTGAAAAGTAATACTATTTGATTTTATTGAAAAATCTAAATTCTGTTTATACTCAACAACATTAACATTTCGCGCTCTTTTAATTTGTAAAGGCACTGTTGCGATGCTTTCAAAAAGAATGAATTTTCTAGAAAAAACTACTTCTTTATCATCATTTAATATTTTAAGTATGTAATTACCGCTAAGACGCAATTGCTCGGTAAATTGGTTAGGGATACTTAGGTTGTAATGCGAGTATATTTGAAGTGTATTGAAAGAATTTGTGTAATTCTGAATTCTTTGATTGTCAAATCCTTGTAGGTATTCATTTTTGGGAATATTTGTTGGAATCCAATTGTAATCACAATGAATGATTTCGTAATAATAATTGGCTTCATTGCCAAAAAGATCATCAAATTGAAACTGAAAAGTGCTTCCTAATTCAAAAATTGGCACTACATTTTCACTGTTTTGAATAAAAGAAACCGTTTTTATATGATATGGAGGTATTATTTCATTTTGTACTTGAGCATTTGCTGAAGCAAAAAGAAATAAGAGAATGATATTAAAAAGAAGAGATTTAAACATAATTGGTTAATTGCTATCGTGTAAATATAACAAAATAAGCAATGAGATAGTAAGTGTCTGAAATACTCTTTTTAGGTTTATTTGAAACAAACGGGGATAATTTCGCCTTTTGCTAGACAATATTTCTCTACTAATTCTGGAGCAATTTTATTAGTATAATCTTCCTCAATCACTTCGAAACCAATACTTCTTAATTTGTCAAAATAGTCACGCCCATAAATGCGAACGTGATCGTATTGTCCAAAAATTTTAGCGCGCTCTTTTTGGTCGGTGATGCTGTCATCTGCAAAAGTTACGTCTCTTTTTAGGTCTTGCGGAATTTGTAAAATGGCCATTCCGCCTGGTTTTAAAACTCTGTATAATTCCTGCATGGCTTTAGTGTCATCAGGAATGTGTTCTAATACGTGGTTGCAAAGAATTACATCGTATTGATTGTCTTCAAAAGGTAAATTACAAATATCTGCTTTTACATCTGCCAAAGGAGAAAACAAATCGGTTGTAGTGTAATCTAAGTTTTTTTGGTTTCTAAAACGTTTGTAAAAAGCTTGCTCAGGAGCAAAATGCAATACTTTTTTAGGCGCTGTGAAAAAATCTGTTTTCTCGTTTAAATACAACCAAAGCAATCGGTGTCTTTCTAATGAAAGCGTACTGGGTGATAATACATTGTTTCGTTGTGTTTCGTAGCCATAAGGCAACATTGACTTGAAACTTTTTCCATCAATAGGATCTGTATATTTATTTCCTTTTAAAGAAAAAGCAATAACAGGACGAGCCACATAACTCAAACGAATTAATAATGGACGCGGAATTGTATTAAGGACGAGTTTAAATAGTTTTTTCATTATAGGACTAAAGGAATTTTTCTAAATTCATCTTCTTCATTCGTTTCAATTCCTAAGGCTTTGTTGATGTAAGCAAAAGTAGATAGCAATTCTGGTTTTCCATCTACTAATGCAATGTCATGCTCAAAATGTGCAGATGGTTTCCCATCGGCAGTAAGGATTGTCCAGCCGTCTTTTAATTGTTTAATGTTGCGTGTTCCTTGGTTAATCATCGGTTCTAATGCAATAACCATTCCTTCAACAAAAAGTTTTCCACGACCTTTTTTCCCGTAGTTTGGCATTTCAGGATCTTCGTGCATTTTTTGTCCTAATCCGTGACCTACTAATTCACGAACTACTCCGTAACCATGAGATTCAGTATATTTTTGAATGGCATTCCCAACATCTTCTACGCGATTTCCTGCTTTGAATTCGCGGATTCCAACGTACAAAGATTCTTTAGTAATTTGCAATAATTTTTTTGTTTCTGGAGCTACTTCACCTACTTCAAAGGTGTAAGCGTGATCACCGTGAAAACCATTTTTGTAAGCACCACAATCAATAGAAATAATATCGCCGCTAACAAGAGGAGTATTGTTTGGAATTCCGTGTACCACTTGAGCATTTGGACTCATGCACAGTGAATTGGGAAAACCATACAAACCAAGGAAACTTGGTTCTGCTCCATGGTCGCGAATAAAGGCTTCAGCTAGTTTGTCAAGGTGTAAAGTGGTTACTCCTTCTTTAACTTCAGAAGCAAGCATTCCTAATGTTTTTGATACGATTAAGGCACTTTCGCGCATTAATTCTATTTCTTCACGGGATTTTACTATAATCATATTTCGTATTTTCAGTTTGCAAAAGTACAATTTTATAAATTATTTAATCTGGATTAGCCATTATTTTAAAAAGCTCCGAATTTGAAATGAAAAAACGGTTTTCCAAAGCTATTTTTGAAAGCTGCGCACTTACTAAATTATTCTCTCTGGTATTGATTAAAAATAAGGAACTTTCGCCAAAAGAAAACAATCTTTCTTCGGAATTTAACATGGTTTGATTGTCTGCTACTAAGCCTTTTATTAATTCATTTTGTTTTAGTAATGACTCAATTTCCATTTTTTGGGCATTGATTTTATTGGTCAGTTGTATTTTTTCTACATCCAATGTATATTCGGTTTCCTGTACTTTGTATTTTGCTAATTTCAAACTTCCGCGCTCTTTTCTAAGAAATAGTGGGAAATAAAAATTCAATCCAATTTTGTAATCTTCAAATTGATAATTGTCAATATAGCTAGGTTCTGATAAGTATGAATAGCCTACATCAATTTTTGGAAGAAGCATATTGGCTTTTAATTTTTGTTCGACATCTAACATGTCAATTTTGCTTTGCAACGCATTTATTTTTGGGTGATTTGCAATTGAAAAATCAGGATTTAATAAATCATTGGTTTTTAAAGTTTCTTGAATGGTAAATTCCAATTGGGTTTCGGGAATTAATTCGTTAGATATTTCTAGCGGGATGTTGTTTTCTAACCAAAGAAAATTAGAAAGTTCTAATTTGGCTTTCGCCAATTTAAGAGTAGCATCTGTCAGATTCAAAGTTCTGTTTTTTACAATAATTCCTGCTTCAATACTATCAATTGCTGGTTTGTCACCTTGTTTGATTAGAGATTGAATTCCTTTGAATCTAATTTTTGCATTAGTATTGTATTCTTCATATAATGCTACTTCATTAAAGCTTTTTTTCCAATTAAAATAAGCAATTGATGCATCATATAAAACGGCTATAGCTTGCAGTTTTTTCTCAGATTGGCTTAGTTGCATTTGGATTTTTGCTTTTCTAATGTCAGCCATTCTCTGATTGATAAACAATCCTTGTCCCAGCGGAACACTAATTCCCAGCGATGTTAATCCTTGATTAGGTAATGTGTTTTGTGGATTTAAATAAATGCCTTCACTATTATCAAAACCCGCTTTAATCTCAATTCCATACCAAGTAGGAATCTTGAAACTGCTATTTAAAATAGAGTAATATTCCTTGTCTTTGAATTGTTTTTTACTAAAATCTACTTCTATTTTTGGATCAAATCCGCCTCGAGCCATCATTAAATTGGCTTGTGCTTTGCTAATTTCTAAATTGGCATTTTTAACCAATGGATGATACTTTTTTACAAAGCCCAAAAACTCATTATAAGTAAGTTCTTTTGAAGTGATTTCCTGGGCAGTTATAGAAAAACCAAAGAATAAAAATGCTAAAAATACATGTTTCATTATTTTTTTTCTTTTGATGTTTTAGTTGTCGGTTTGTAATAATTTGGAGGAAATCCGTTTAGCGTTCTCCATAATTCAAACCAAAGAGGAACGTTGTCTAATAAAGCAATGGTTTGTGCTCCAGCTCCTATACTCAGTTGCTGTGGCCATTTATCTTCTTTTTTATCGGGAGCAATTAGTACGCGGTATTTTCCATTTTCGCTAATGAAATTTTCAATAGCAACAATTTCACCACCAAAAGTTCCGTAAGACATATTAGGCCATCCAGAAAAAACAATTGTAGGCCATCCATCAAACCAAACTCTGACTTTTTCTCCCTTGGTTACTAATGGTAAATCAATCGGATTTACAAAGGTTTCGACTGCAAGATCATATTCTGATGGCATGACAGTTGCAATTGGAGTTCCTTCTTTGATAGTTTCACCAATTCCCGATTGCAGTGCTCTGTTGATATAACCATTTTGCGAAGCTTTAATATAATACATTCCATTTCTAATACTGTAATTAGTGTATTGGTTTTGGAGTTTGTTCACTTGTGCATCAGTATCATATTGGCTACTTAGGGCTGTGAATTTATCACTATTTGCTTTCGATATCTTTTCGGCATATTCAGCGGTAATTCTATTTATTTCAACTTTAGCGTTTATGAGTTCGTTTTTGCTGCTTAAATATTTATTTTCCTGTGTAATAATTTTAGCTTCTGCTTCTTGTAATTTTAATCTTTTTTCTTCAATATCTGTTAGCGGCTTTAGTCCTTCTTGATTTAGCAGAACTGAACGATTGTACTGTGTATTCGCTATTTTTAATTGTGTTTTTACAGCGGCCAGATCCATACTATCACTCTTTATTTTTAAAAGTGCTTGTTTTATTTTATTTTGGGCTTGTTGTAGTTTGAGTTCTTTTTCGTTTTCTATAGCTCCAATTTGATTGGAAAGCATGTTCACTTTAGAATCATAGGATTGTAAAGATTGTTTTTTGGCATTCATTTGGTTTTTAGTGTTTTCTACCAAATTTGGATCCATGTATTCTTCTTTTATTTCTGAGATAAATAAAATCGTATCTCCTTTCTTGACATAATCTCCTTCTTGAACGTACCATTTTTCAATTCGACCCGAAATAATACTCTGGATAGATTGTGGTCTTTGGTTTGGTTTCAATGTGGTTACGCTTCCTGTTCCTGAAATGGTTTGTGTCCATGGTAAAAAAAGTGCTGCCAAGCCAATTAAAGAAACTCCAGCAATAATTCGATTTAAAATTTTATAATGAGGTCTATTGCTTAAGTTTTTTACTGTTTCGTATCGCTCTAGCGATTGCAGTTTTGTTTTGTTGTTAGATATGTTTAACATGCTTAATTATTTTTTAAATCAAGTTGAATTGCTCCGTTTTGCATTATAATTCTTCGATTACTTTTGGTTGTCCAATGAGGATTTTTCGAAGAAACGATAATTGTCCAATTGTTTTTTTCTGAAGTGATGAAATCAATAATTTCATTGGCTACTTTTTCATCCATCATATCAGTTGGATCTTCGTAAAATAATATTTTGGGTTTATGAATAATACTTCTTGCCAATAGTAGTTTTTGAGCATTTGAAGATGATAATTGTCTTCCTTCAGCAAAAATGCGCGTGTCCAGACCTTTTGGAAGGGATTTTATAAAAGATGAAAGTTGTACGCCATCAATTGCCCATTTTAAATCTTCAGTTGTTATGTTTTTGTCGTTGAAAGTAATGTTTTCTAATAATGTTCCTTCAAATGGTGTTTCGCCATAAATAATACTTCCTATTTGAGAGCGGTATTGTTTTAAATCTATTTTTTTGAAGGTGTCATCGTTGATGTAAAAAGAGCCAGAAGTTTTTTGTAATAAGCCTGATAGTACTCGAATTAGTGTTGTTTTTCCTGCGCCATTTTCTCCTTCAATGACTATTTTTTCTCCTTGTTCAATTTTTAGAGAAATAGCATTTAATATTCTGGTGTCAGAATCTGGGAATTTAAAAGTAAGGTTCTCTGTTTCTATTGAAATATTAGTGTAACAAGTATCGTTTTTAATGTTGCTTTCTTCTTCTATTTCTAAATCGGTTACTTGTCCTATTTTTTCAATTGAGGTTAAAACGTCATAAAATGTTTCTAGTCCAAATATTATTTTTTCTGATGAATTGATAACTAATAAAATAATGATTTCGGCAGCAACAAATTGTCCAATATTCATTTCTTGCGATAAAACTAAAAAACCTCCAATTAACAATAAACTGGCAGTTATGAGAACTTTAAAAACAATTAGTTGGGTAAATTGTCTTTTAATTACAGCAAAATGTTTTTCTCTATAGTTTAAATAATCGGTAACTAGATTGTTGTTTTTTTGTAAGCCATAGTCATAGTTCAATTCGTTTTTAAAACTAAAACTATTTCTAGCCATTTCTTGCAACCAGCTGGCTACTTTGTACTTGAATTTAGATTCTTTTAAGCTAGTTTCTAGTCCAGAATGATAGGAAAATTTGAAAATAAAATACAAAAAGAAAAACAATAAAATTCCAAAAACAATAAAATAGGGATGGTATAAAGACAATAAAATAATCCCAAAAATAATTTGCAAAAGTGCAGCTGAGAAATCAATTAATAGTTTTGAAGTTCCTTTTTGAATTGTTAGTGTATCAAAAAAACGATTGGCTAATTCTGGTGGATAGCTATTGTACAATTGATTTGTTTTTATCTTGGGTAGGCGAGCTCCAAATTCGAATGAAGAACGAACAAATATCTTTTGTTGTAAATTTTCGGTAATACGCAGTTGCATTAAAGATAAAATTCCAACAAGTATAACGCCAAAAACCACCAAAACAATTAAGGCTATCCAGGAAGCACTAACTCTTCCAGATTGTATTAGGTTAGTAATTGCTTGGATTCCTAATGGTAAGGACAAACTAATTAATCCTGCAAAGATGGCGTAGAAAAATATTTGAGAAACATCTCTTTTGTCCAGTTTGAGTAAGTTATAAAAACGTTTTAGAGGAGTCATAATGGGTTTTGTTTTTTTGTTTTAGTATTTATCGAAGGACTTTTTCAATGAGGTTTGTATAAAATTGAGTGGTATTTACTGGTTCATTACAATCGGTGATTGTTTTTAAATGTTCTGTTAGAAAGTGTTGGTGTAAGCTTCCTTCAACTATTGTAGAAACTAAGGATTTTGCAAAAGGATATTCGGGATTTACTTCGTTTACAATGCTTACAATTCGGTTGATTACTCTTTTGTAAATTAGAAAAAAACCTTCTTTGTTTTCTTGATCTACTTCTTTTGTTTGTATCGTTTTTGTGAATTCAGCAATGATGATTTTATTCAAAATAGCTTCGTCAATATATTCTATATTGTTTTCGGTGCCTACTTTTTCAGTTACAATAACTATTGCTCTTTTGAGTTTTTCTTTAGGGTTCTCAATGTTTGTTGTTGCAAAAATTAGTTTGTATTCTATCCAGCTCCAATACCAAGAAGACAAATAAACTAATAATTTGTGTTTGTTTTCAAAATAACGGTAAATAGAGCTTTCGTTCGAATTAATTTTGTCTCCCAGTTTTTTGAAAGTGAAATTTTCGAATCCAATTTCGTCAATTAAAAGAATGCTTTTTTCAATAATTTTTTTTCCTAAAGGAGAAGTTTCCGGATCTTTTACGTAGATTTTTTCATTGACTTTTATTTTTAAATTTTCAAACAAATCCATTGTTAATTCTTTTTGACGCAAAATTAATAGTAATACTGTTATTCTTGGTGTTTTAACATTAAATTACGTGAAAAAGCAGCAATTCTAATGTTATTCTAATGTTGCTCTAATTTTAGAGGCTTTATTATTCAAAATTGAGCTAATTGACTTGAAAAGGAGTGAGTCTGTAAACAAATCACTAAATTAGGGACTATAAAAAATGAAACGAAGAAAATGGATAACAATCAAATTAAAAAAGCCGATTTAGCTAAAATGAAAAGAGTTGCTCTTAGTGTTTTAGGAGGAGCGGTTATTTGCTTTTTTGTAGCACATCATTATAAAATAGGGTGGCTTAAAGCATTTAGCGAGGCGGCGATGGTTGGTGGAATTGCCGATTGGTTTGCTGTAGTAGCTTTATTCAAACATCCTTTAGGAATTCCTATTCCGCACACTGCTTTAATTCCTAATAATAAAGATACTATCGGTCAGAATTTAGGAACTTTCGTTTCCGATGAGTTTTTAATAAAAGAAAAATTGGAAGTGAAATTAGACGAATTCGACTTTGCAACCAAAGCGACTAATTGGTTAAAAGAAGAAAAAAATGCTGCTACTATTTCGTCTTTGGTTGTAGAAAATGTAATTCCAGGAGTTTTAAAAACAATAGATGATGCTAATGTTAAAAAGTTTATCCAGCAGCAATTTGAATTTAAACTGAACCAAATGAATTTTGGGGAGTGGATTGCGATTGGTTTAGAGTCTTTGTCTAAAGATGACAAACAAGCACAACTAATAACAAACGTACTTAGCATTTTGGCAGCAGAGTTAGAAGCTAATAAAAAGGAGATTCGGGAAAAAGTTAAAAATGCTACGCCTTGGTACACGCTTGGTGTTGCTGATAAAAAAATTGCTGATGGCGTTTTTAATGGACTTTACGAATTTTTAGACATGGCCAAACAGCCCGATAGTTCCATTCGAAAAAAGATTAATTTATATGTCCTGAATTTTATTGAGGAGTTGAAAAATTCACCCGAAATGCAACAAAAAATCAATACTATGATTATTGAATTTACACAAAAAGAGGAGGTTCAGGATTATATTGGTTCGATTTGGCAAGAATTAAAAAATGCTGTTTTTGCAGATTTAGAGAAAGGAGAGGAATCTGAAATTAAATTAAATTTAACCACTATGATTAGGAATTTTGGTTCCAGTATTCAAAATGATGTACTAATGACTACTAAGATTAATAATTTTATAAAGATTGATTTGTTAGGTATTTTACTTAGAAATAAAAAAGCCATCGGAGATTTAATTGCAACTTCAGTTCAGAGTTGGGATAAAAAAGAGATTGCCGATAAGTTAGAACTAGAAGTAGGGAAAGATCTTCAATTTATCCGAATCAATGGGACTGTTGTAGGCGGGATTGTTGGACTTGTAATTTATTTTGTAGAACAATTAATGTAATAAAAAAAAGCTGTCCGAATTCGAACAGCTTTTGTGAATATAATTATCGTTTAAACTTTATTTGACTAATAAAGAATGGCTAGACATAACAGCAGGTTGTGCAACTCCCATTAAATCTAAAATAGTTGGTGCAATATCACCAAGAACTCCATCTTGAATTGCTATTTGGTCATTATCAACTAAAATAAAAGGAACTGGATTTGTTGTGTGAGCGGTATTAGGACTTCCGTCAGGATTAATCATAGTTTCGCAGTTACCGTGGTCAGCTATTACAATAGTCGAATAACCATTTGCTAATGCAGTTGTAATAACTTTTTCGACACATTTGTCAACGGCTTCACAAGCTTTGATAGCAGCTTCCATAATTCCGGTGTGTCCCACCATGTCACCATTGGCAAAGTTAAGACAAACAAAATCTACATCGCCTTTTTCTAATTCAGGACAAAGTGCATCGGTTAATTCAAAAGCACTCATTTCTGGTTGTAAGTCGTAAGTAGCTACTTTTGGAGAATTTCTCAAAATACGAGATTCGCCTTCAAAAGGAATTTCTCTACCGCCTGAAAAGAAAAATGTTACGTGAGGATATTTCTCAGTCTCAGCAATACGAATTTGTTTTTTACCTGCTTTTTCTAAAACTTCACCTAATGTTTCTGTAATGTTATCTTTATTGTAAACTACTTTTACATTTTGGTAGGTTTCATCATAATTGGTTAATGTAACATAGTACAATTTCAATTTATGCATGTTTTGTTCGTGGAAATCTTGTTGTGAAAGTGCCTCAGTCAATTCACGACCTCTATCGGTTCTAAAGTTGAAGAAAATAACCACATCGTCTTCTTGAATAGTCGCCAATGGTTTTTCATTAGCATCTACTGCAACAAGTGGTTGAATAAATTCATCTGTAACATCATTTCCATAGCTTGTTGCTATTGAAGTTACAATATCATGTGTTGGAGTTCCTGTTCCGTTAACCACTAAATCGTAAGCCAGTTTTACTCTTTCCCAACGTTTGTCACGATCCATTGCGTAATAACGACCAATTACCGAAGCAATTTTTACGGGAGTGTTAGCAATATAGTTTTGTAAATCTTGAATGTATTTTTTTCCTGATTTTGGATCTACATCTCTACCATCAGTAAAAGCGTGAATGAAAACTTGGTCTAAACCATAATCTTGAGTAGCATCAATTAATCCACGTAAGTGAGAGGTATGTGAGTGTACTCCTCCGTCAGAAACTAATCCTAGGAAATGTACTTTTTTATTGTTGTCTTTTGCATATTGAAAAGCATCTTTAAGCACTTGTTCTTTTGCTAAAGTTTTATTGGCTACAGCCAAATTGATTTTAGCTAAATCTTGGTAGACAATTCTTCCCGCACCTAAGTTCATGTGTCCTACTTCAGAATTTCCCATTTGGCCTTCTGGCAAACCTACATGTAAACCATCCGTTCTAAGTTGTGCGCTAGGGTATTTTTTGTAAAGACTATTTATAAAGGGAACATTTGCATTATCAATTGCAGATACTTTCGGGTCAGGAGATTTTCCCCAACCATCCAAAATCATAAGGATTACTTTTTTGCTCATTATCGTTTAATTTTTAGCAAAGATAATTATTTCTAAAATCTTCGTGGTCAATAAAATCACTATTATGCATTCTAGAATTTACTTAAGGTAAAAATGATGATTTTGTTGCCTAAGAGCTATTTTTCTAAAATTAATGCACTTTAAAATTTGTTTTTTACTGCATTATAATCAATAAAGTAACGCAGGCTAATAGAAAAAATAGTAGTCATGTTGGAGTTAAATATGCTACTGATGTTTTTGTTTAGTCGTTTTTCTACCATATTCGTATCTTCCTGAGCGTAGTTTCTGTATAAAACTGACAATTGGCTTCCTGGAGCAAACCACCAAGAATAGGATAAATCAAAATTCCAAGAATTGAAATTTCTATTTTTGTTACTATTATAAATATCATTATGGTTTAGGTGACCATCATTTTGAAGACTATAATAATGATGATTATCGGAGTATGACCAGTAATAGCGAGCTTTTAAGTTAAAGGTCATTTTATTGTTAATGGCGTATTTTCCATTCAATTCGTTTTGTAATATTTCTCTATTGCGTCTTGCGAAAATGATTTCTGAATCATTGCTTTCTAGCCATCCTATATTATTTGCTTCGTTTGTATAATCAGTAAAAAAAGCTAAAGAGAATTTATCACTAAATCGGTATTTAGGTCCAGCATATATTCTATAGGTAAACCTACCTGATTCGTTGTATTTGATAAAAGATGGGGTGATGTCAAATGTTAGATTGTTGTTTTTATTAGATTCTATTTCTAAGTATCCAGAAATTTTACTTGGATTATAAATGTATCTGCCTTCTTTTTTAGGTAAGTAAAAATCGAATGTTTCAAGAGGGATTAGGCTGATACCGAATTGAAAATAATAATAATTTAAAGTTGTTGCAGTTACAATGGTCTGGATCCAGCTAGTGTTCTGAAGTTTGTTAGTAGTGTTGTCTATGTCTACATTTACTTCTTGTTCTATAAGAAAGGTGTTGAAAAAATTATTTGGATTTAAAATTCGGTAACTTCCATTTACATAACCACTGTAATAATTGGAGTAGTATAAGATGCCAAGATCATTTGCGTCATAATCTTTAGAAGTATATTTTCCAGTAAATAAATACCTGTATTTTCCGCTTGTTTTAGCAAAACTAAGATAGGTTTTAAAACCATCGTAATCTTCAATATCATTTATGATACTGTATTTGAAATCGCCAGAAAGATTGTAGGTGTTTGCCTTTGTGTTTAAATCGAAAACTAAACCAGTAACATTAGCATCTCTAAAACTACCATTACGACTTGTGTTAGTGTTGATGAAAGATACGGATGAATTTTGTCTGAATCGTTGATCAAATACTAGAATGTTATAATTTGTTAAAGGTTCAATAACTTCTTTTCTAGTACTATCTGTATCCGTATTTTTTATAGTTGCATAGGTTTTTTCGGTTATAGCATTTAGGAAACCAATACCTAGTCCATTTTTTGTTCTTCCTGATATTTTTACTGTGTTTATTAAATCAACACTATTTGGGTAATTTGTAATTTCTTCATTGTTAGCAGTAGAAGGGGTGGTGGTTGGTGATCCTCCAATTCTTCTAGAATAAAATAGGTTTCCAATATTAAATAGATTGGTTCCTTCGGTAAAAAAAGGTCTGTTTTCGTTCAGTTTTTGTTCAAAAGGTTCCAGGTTAAGGATTGCATTGTCGAACTTTGTTTGTCCAAAATCTGGAACTAAAATGGCATCTAAAGTAAAGGCTTCGTTTATTCCGTATTTGATATCCAATCCTGCTTTTAATGTTGCATCAGATCTAATATCGTCTTTTTGATAGTAAGCTGAGGTATAGGGAATCATAAAAAGGCGAGTAGGAGGATTGATGTTTTGTATTCCTTCAAGCTGTCCAGATTGTGTTAAAACGGAGCCTATCTTGGTATTTATATAATTCCAAGTATATTTTTGAGCGCTTCTTTTAATTTCGCGAAGAAAATTTATTCCCCAAGTTTGATTTTTATTTTTTGGGAAACGGATAGCAGCATAGGGGATTTTCATTTCTACAGTCCAACCAAAATCGGTTATTTTTACACTGCTTTGCCAAATAGCATCCCAAGTAAAATCTTCATCTCCTTCTGTGGCTAAACAGTCCATTTGTACTCCCGACGTGCTTACGTAAAAACGATAATCTTGTTGTCCATCATTAAATCCATTAATGTAAACAGCAAAATTATCGGCTACGCCAAAAACATCTCTTTCTGTTAATTCTCTTTGGATTTTTTTAGGTTCGTTGTCGTATAATAAGGCTGAAATATAGATAGCATCATCATCGTAAAGAACTTTAACTTCTGTTTTTTTATTTTCAGTAATACTTTTACCGTTGTCTGGTGTAAACATTATAAAGTTAGAAGCGACTTCAGTATTTTTAAGCCATTCTTCTTCTTCAATTTTTCCGTCTACAGAAATATTTCCCTCTTTTTGTTTTGCCAAAAGAATTTTTTTTTGAGAAAAAACACTCAGGTTTAGTAGCGCGAAAAAGCAATAAATTGATAAACGAAATAACTTCATGAAATAATGTTAGCTGAGGCAAAAATAATAAAACCCACGGGATTAACAATTTTTTAACAAAACGTTTTTGTAATTAAAAAACTACTAACAAGTTAAAAGCGTCATATAGTATCGTTTTGAGTTTTTTTAAGCGACTATTTTTTATATTTTTGGCAGCAATAATTTCAATGCAATTAAATAATAGTCAATGGTTTATAATAAGTTTTTGTTTCTTCTAGTGCTTTCTTTTTTATTAATGTCACCTAATGTGTTTTTTTCCAAAGCTAATTCAAGTAGTATTGCTTTCAAAAGCAATGAAAGAAAGACTACTATAGAATTAAAAGCCGAAGAGGTTTATAATAATTTGCATTCGGCTAATTTTAGTTTGCCTAAACTAGAAAGTTTTAAAGAAGCTTTAGAAGGTTTTAATAAGTTGAAATTACAAGGTCTTGTTAGCAAAAATATAATCACATTGATTGACTTTAGTTTGTCGGCTAATACTAAAAGACTTTGGGTGATTGACTTAGATACCGATACTATTTTATTGCATTCGCTTGTGGCTCATGGTAGAAATACGGGTGAGGAATATGCAAATAGTTTTTCGAATGTACCTGAATCGTATAAAAGTAGTTTGGGATTTTATGTTACAGGCGAAATATATAGTGGGAAGCATGGTAAATCATTAAAATTAGATGGTGTAGAAAGAGGAATTAATGATAATGCACGCAATAGAGCAGTAGTGATTCATGGAGCTAATTATGTTTCGGATTCGTTTATTCAAAATAATAAAAGATTGGGTAGAAGTCTAGGTTGTCCAGCTGTTCCAATTGAAGTTACGGACAAATTAATTCGTACTATTAAAGATAAATCTTGCTTGTTTATTTATTATCCATCAGATTCCTATAAAAATTCATCTAAGCTAATTTAGTATAAAAAAAGAGGAGTAGATTGTTAAAGGTGTTTTTTCTTACGCTTTTATTTGCTTAAAAACCAAGTCTAATGATTTAGTTTTAAAAAAGTTAGAATTTAATTTGAATTTTAAATAAAAATTCTGCTTTAAAAATTTGTTTTAAACTTAACTTATTCTTTATATTTGCACCCGTTATGCGAAAGTAGCTCAGTTGGTAGAGCTCCAGCCTTCCAAGCTGGTTGTCGCGAGTTCGAGCCTCGTCTTTCGCTCTAAGAGTAAATGTAGTTTGCTAGAGTTTAAAAAATAATAATGCGAAAGTAGCTCAGTTGGTAGAGCTCCAGCCTTCCAAGCTGGTTGTCGCGAGTTCGAGCCTCGTCTTTCGCTCTTTAAAAAGCCGAAACTTAATAGTTTCGGTTTTTTTATTGGATAAAACTCAATTCAGATTCTGCTGCTATTTCAATAGGATTGGAGTTTTTTCTAAATAATTTAGCAGATAAATTTCCTTTTAAAATTATTTTTCCATTTTTTATTTCGAGCCAACTTCCTTCTTTTAATCCTAAAACAGGAAAAGTATTGAATTGATGAAACTCATTGATTCTAGTTTCTCGAGATTCGCCCATGTGTGTTGATTGCATATTCGCATCTAGGAAATGTACGTTTAAATTAAACGGAATTAATCCTAATGTTTGAAAACTGGGAGGATAAACAATAGGCATATCGTTTGTGGTTTGCATACTCAATCCGCCAATGTTGCTTCCTGCACTAGTTCCTAAATAAGGTGTCCCTTTTTCAAGAGTCTCTTTTAGTACAGTCATAATTTTATTGTGGTATAATTGACTTACTAGTAAAAAAGTATTGCCACCACCAGTGAAAATTCCTTCAGCATTTTGAATTGCTAATGTTGCATTTTCGAATTCGTGAATTCCTTTGATGGCGATATTTATTTTGGCGAAAGCTAAAGCAGTTTTTTGTGTGTATTCTTCATGAGAAATTCCGCTTGGTCGGGCATAAGGAATAAATAGTATGGTTTTACAATTTTCAAAATGCAATTTTAATTCAGGTAATAAATATTCTAAATAGTTGCTTCCGTGTAAGGTAGAGGTACTTGCTAAAAGTAGATTTTTCATTTTGGCTTTTTTTGTTTAAAGATATAAATCCGTTTACTTATTAGTTGGGTTTATTAACAAATTTTTATCAGCCTCTTAGTAACAAATTGGGAGCTGTTTCGTCTATTTTTACTTTTTGTAATTTTGTATAATGAATAAGATTTTAATTGTTTTTTGTGTTTTGTGTACAACCTTTGTCTTTGGTCAGCTCAATGATTCGTGTGAGTTGAAAGGGCAGATAAACGGTTATGTTTCTAATTTGGAAGGAATATATGTTATTAATTTGAAAACGGAGCAGGTAGTTTTTACAGATGAAAATGGAAATTTTACTGTTAAAGCCAATGTTGGAGATGTTCTGGTGTTTTCGGGATTACAGTTCAAGAGAAAAGAAGTGATTTTGTCAGCTGAAGATTTTGAAAAAAATCCGTTTGATGTGCATTTGGTTGCTATGGTTAACGAGCTAAATGAAGTTGTTATTAGAAATTATAGTGGTATTAATGCGGCTTCGCTTGGTATAATTCCATTTGATCAAAAAAAATACACTCCAGCAGAAAGGAAGTACGCAACTGCAAGTTCGGCACGACTAAATCCAATGGGATTAGATCCTATATTGAATTTATTTTCGGGTCGCAGTGCAATGCTTAAAAAAGAAATGGCTATAGAGAAGAAAGAAACGTATATTGTCATGCTGGAAAAAATGTTCGACCAAAATCATTTTGTTAATAGATTACACTTACCTTTAGACTATGTAAAAGGGTTTAAGTTTTATGTAGTGGATAATCAAAAATTCACCAAAATATTAGAAATGAAAAATAAGACTACAATAGAATTTTTGCTTGGCGATTTAGCCGAAAAATACAAACAGATAATAGCTTGTGAAAAGGAATAATACTTACTTACTACTTTTGCTTTTGTTATGCCAAGTTGTTTTTTGTCAAAATCAAGATAATAAAGAAATTCATGGCGTTGTTCGTGTTGATTCTACTGTGGTTGAAGGCGTCAATATTATCAATGAAACAGCTCAACAATCAACCTCTAGTGATAAAAACGGAAATTTTACTCTTTTTTTTAAAGAAGGCGATCTTCTTGTGTTTTCTGCAGTAAATCTTGTAACTTTACGTAAAAAGATAGTTCGCGCCGATTTAGAAAAGGCAATTTTAGTGATACAATTGCAAACTGAAAATTTTTCTCTTGAAGAAGTGGTAGTAAAGGAGAATTCCAAAATTACAGCTGAAAGTTTGGGAATTATTCCCTACGGGCAAAAAAAATATACAGTTGCCGAAAGAAGATTGTATACTGCCCGATCGGGTTTGTTAGATAGACCTTTGAATTGGATGTCAGGACGAACGACTATGTTGAAGAAAGAGTTGGTTGTTTCTGAAAAAGAACAATTAATGGCAAAATTAGAATATCTTTTTGAAGAGAGTTTTTATACAGAAACTCTAAAAATACAGAAAGACTATATTAGAGATTTTCAATTGTATTGCATTGAAAACAATGATTTTGTGTCGTCATTAAAATCAAAAAACAAAACCTTGTCAAAGTTTTATATTCTTTCTTTGGCTAAAAATTATAATAAAATAACAGTGTATGAAAATTAAAATTACAATTTTATTTTTTCTCCTTTTAGGACAATTTTCTTTTGGTCAAATTGGGGTAAGGAAAAATTTAGATGGACAAGTTCGAAATGATTTGGTTCCAGTAGAAAATGTTATTGTGTTTAATGCTAATTCCAATGTTGGAACGGTAGTCAATCAATATGGTTCGTTTACTATTTTAGCAAAAGTTAGTGATACATTAGTTTTTTCTAGTTTGGCATTTAAATCTAAAAAAATTGTTCTTACCGAAAAAGATTTTATTTCGTCAAGATTAATTGTAAAATTAGATGTTTTTACCAATGAGTTAGCTGAAGTGCTTATTCGAGCCAAAAAAGAATTGAATCCTATTGAAGGAAATTCTCAAAAATATGTTGATTTAAAGTATTTTGATGACGAAAAATCATCCCCTAAAAATAGAACTATGCCACCAATTGGAGGTATAGAAAACGGAATGGATTTTGTAAGAATTTATAAAGATGTTTTGGGTGTTTTGAGAAAAAAGAATCCTCAAAAAACCGATTTTTATAAGGAAACAAGTTTTTCTGAGGTGGTTATGAATAAAGTGAATTACTCGTTTTTCTCTAATACATTGCACTTAAAAGATGATGAAATTAAGTTATTTTTAATTTATTGTGAGAACGATTCTAAATCTAGAGAATTAATGCAGCCAAGTGAAGAATTCAAACTCATGGATTTTCTTATTACCAAGAACAAAGAGTATAAAAAAATCACTCATTCTAAATAAGCTTTTAAAAATGAATGAGCTGTTATTGAGCTAAATAATGACGGTTTATTTTATGAAAAATTTAAAAGGAGACTTTTTTAATTTTGGTATATTTGCCTAAAAAAATATAGAATATGTTTGGTATTGGAGGAGGAGAATTAGTCTTTATAATGTTTGTGGTGTTGTTGCTGTTTGGATCAGATAAAATTCCAGAAGTAGCTCGTACTATGGGGAAAGCTATGGCGCAACTAAAAAATGCGACAAATGATATAAAGAATGAAATTCAGAAAGGAGCTGAAGAAAATGGTTTGGATACAAAATCATTATCTGAAATGACAGGTGGAATTAATACGCATATTAATAAAGTAAAAGAAGACCTTCTAGGAGATTCTGTCGCTCAGGCAACTAAACTTAAGGAAGATATTGAAGATATCTCTGGCCCTGTAAAACGCAACCGATAATGTTAGACAAACTCCTTTCATTAGATGTACAGTTATTTGTTTTTTTAAATGGTCTTGGTTCAGAATCTTACGATGGACTTTGGCTTTTTATAACCAAACAAATTAATTGGATTCCGTTTTTTGTATTATTACTGTATCTTATTTATAAAAAAATAGGAGGTAAACAAACTTTGTACGTTTTATTGTTTTTAGCGGTATTAATTTTAATTACTGATCAGACTACGAATCTTGTAAAATATAGCTTTCAAAGATTACGCCCTTGCAATAATCCCGATATAAAAACAATAATAAGAATCGTGCAGTCCCGTTCTTCATTTAGTTTTTTCTCTGGACATGCAGCTAATAGTATGGCAGCGGCAATGTTTATCTACCACTTAATTAAGCCTTATTTTAAATATGCTTTTTTACTATTTTTATGGCCGCTAATTTTTGCTTACAGCCGTATTTATCTTGGCTTACATTATCCATTGGATATTTTATGTGGCTATCTTTTTGGAATGATGACAGGGGTATTTGTGTATAGAATTTATCAATTTACACAAATAAAGTATTTTCCGCTTTGATTATTTAAAGTTTTGTTTAAATAAAAACCGCATATTTACAGATGTAATCATTTGCGAATATGCGGTTTGTCTTTTTAATAATCTAGTTCTTTATAGCACTCTACTCACGGTTAATCCATCACGTATAGGTAGTAATACCGTTTCAACTCTTGGATCTTCTTTTAATAATTGGTTGTATTCAAGTAATACTTTTGTGCTAATGTCTTTTGGGCTTAGTGGTTCTAAAACTTTTCCACTCCAAAGTACATTATCCGATAAAATAATCCCTCCTTTATTCATTATAGGCACTATTAATTCGAAATAATTCAGATAATTTTCTTTGTCGGCATCAATAAAAACCAAGTCAAATTTAATGTCAAGTGTTGGAATGATGTCAACAGCTTCTCCTAAATGCTGCATAATTTGATTCCCCCAAGGTGATTTGTCAAAATGTTTTCTTTGAAAGTCGACCAATTCTTCTTTTATGTCTATTGTATGAAGCTGTCCGTTTTCTTGCATTCCTTCGCACAAACATAAGGCTGAATATCCTGTGTAAGTTCCAATTTCAAGAATGTTCACAGGACGAATTAATTTGGCAAGCATACTTAAAACACGTCCTTGAAAATGTCCGCTTAGCATTCGAGGTAAAAGAATTTTTTGATAGGTTTCTTTGTTTAAAGCGGCTAATAATTCAGGTTCTTTCTCGGAATGTTGCTCAATATAATCTTCTAATTCTTGGGATATGAAGTGCATTTTTGATTTTTTTTCAATTTCGAGCAAAGTTATCAAATTATCAAAACAACAAATCAACAAATAGTCATTAAATTTGCAGCATGCAAATGGAAAAAAAAGACATAAGAGCCTTATCTAAAGAAGAATTACGCGATTTTTTTGTTAGTAATCGTGATAAAGCATTTCGTGGAAATCAAGTTTATGAATGGTTGTGGAGCAAAGGAGCGCACAGTTTTGAAGATATGACCAATATCTCTAAAGAAACTCGTACTATGCTTGAGAATAATTTTGTTATCAATCATATTAAGGTTGATACGATGCAGCGTTCGGAAGATGGAACGGTGAAAAATGCGGTTCGTTTGCATGATGGTTTGGTTGTAGAATCGGTTTTGATTCCTACTCAAACACGAACTACAGCTTGTGTTTCTAGTCAAGTAGGTTGCAGTTTGGATTGTAATTTTTGCGCCACAGCGCGATTAAAAAGAATGCGAAACTTAGAACCTGGCGAAATTTACGACCAAGTTATTGCTATAGATAGAGAAAGTCGTTTGTATTACAATCACCCACTTTCGAATATTGTTTTTATGGGAATGGGTGAGCCACTTATGAATTACAATAATGTTTTGAAAGCCATTTCGATGATTACTTCCGAAGAAGGATTGGGGATGTCTCCAAAACGAATTATGGTTTCGACTTCTGGTATTCCAAAAATGATTAAGAAAATGGCTGATGATGAGGTCAAATTCAAATTAGCTGTTTCCTTGCATTCGGCAATTGATGAAATAAGAGCTCGAATCATGCCTTTTAGCAAAAATTTTCCTTTAGCTGATTTGCGTGAAGCATTGGAATATTGGTATAGAAAAACTAAAAGTAAAGTTTCTTACGAGTATGTAGTTTGGAAAGGAATCAATGATAATAAGGCTTCGGTTGATGCTTTGGTTAAGTTTTGCAAATATGTGCCTTGTAAGGTTAATTTGATTGAGTACAACCCAATTGATGATGGCGAATTTCAGCAAGCTTCAGGAGAAGCTATTGATGCTTATATCAAAGGTCTCGAAGCAGCTGGTATAGTAGTTAAGGTGCGTAGAAGTAGAGGGAAAGATATTGATGCTGCCTGCGGTCAATTAGCAAATAAAGAAGCTTAAAAAAGATAAATACCTTGTTTAAATAGTGCTATTTTATATAAAATGGTATATTTGAAAACGAAATGAATGTTACTTCACAAATAAAACAGCCCATCTTAAAAGAAATGGAACTTTTTGAAAAAAAGTTCTATGAATCGATGACTTCTCAAGTGGCGCTTTTAAATAGAATTACCTATTATATTGTTAATAGAAAAGGAAAACAAATGCGTCCGATGTTTGTTTTTCTTACTGCTAAAATGATTTCTGGCGGCAGTGTAAATGAAAGAACCTATCGCGGTGCTTCGGTAATCGAGTTGATTCATACCGCTACTTTGGTTCATGATGATGTGGTGGATGATAGCAATCGTCGTCGCGGATTTTTCTCTATTAATGCGCTTTGGAAAAACAAAATAGCTGTTCTTGTTGGTGATTATTTATTATCGAAAGGTTTATTGCTTTCTATAGATAATGGCGATTTTGATTTGCTTCAAATTATTTCTGTTGCGGTTCGCGAAATGAGTGAAGGCGAATTACTTCAAATAGAAAAAGCCCGACGATTAGATATTACCGAAGAAGTCTATTATGAAATTATTCGAAAAAAAACCGCTACACTTATTGCAGCTTGTTGCGCCTTGGGAGCCAAATCGGTTTCGGAAGATGCAGTTCAGGTGGAGAACATGAGAAAGTTTGGCGAATTAATCGGAATGGCTTTCCAAATAAAAGATGATTTGTTTGATTATACTGAAGATGCCATTGGGAAACCAACAGGAATCGACATCAAAGAACAAAAAATGACTTTGCCCTTAATTCATGTTTTGAATACTTGTTCCAAAAAAGAAAAGACATGGGTGATTAATTCCATAAAAAACCATAACAAAGACAAAAAACGCGTTAAAGAAGTAATTGCTTTTGTAAAAAACAATAACGGCTTGACTTATGCCGAAAATAAAATGGTCGAATTCCAGCAGGAAGCACTTCATCTTTTAGACCATTATCCTAATTCAGAATTCAAAGACGCTTTGACTTTGATGGTGAATTATGTTATCGAGAGAAAAAAATAAACAAAGACAATATCAATATCAAAAAATCAATTTCAATTTAATAAGGTATTGATTTTTCACGGCCATTATTTTTTATCATTGAAATTGCTATTGCCATTGATTTTTGAAATTATTTTCTTCTTCATGCAACCTTTTTGCATCGACAATCGTCTTGCTAATAGAAACACTTTATAAAATTTTGAAAGTAATCAACTTACATCAGCAGGAAAACGAACTAATCCGGTTAGCGGTCGAAAACAATCGACAAGCTCAACAAAAGATTTATAGTCAGTTTTCACCCAAGATGCTAAGTGTTTGCCGACAATATATAAAAGACATTCATCAGGCCGAAGATATCATGATAACTGCTTTTATGAAAGTGTTTACCAATTTGAATAATTTTCAATCCAAAGGAAGTTTTGAAGGTTGGATAAGACGAATTATGGTAAACGAATGTATTTCATTTATCAGAGTTCACAAAAAATTGAAGTATATCGAAGATGATTTCGTCATTGGACGCGATGAGGAAAGTTTTGATTCTATTGGAAGTCAATTTTTGGTAGCTGATATTCAGTTTTTGATAGACAGTTTACCAGATGGGTATAAAGTAGTTTTCAATTTGTATGCTATCGAAGGGTATAAACATCAGGAAATTGCTGGTATGTTAGGAATTAGCGAAGGGACGTCTAAATCGCAGTTATCGCATGCCAGAAAAGTATTGAAGGGACAAATTAATAAGTTGAAAAAGTATAGCAATGGAACCGAATAAATTAGAAAAACAATTTAGGGAACAATTGAATTCTCGTGAAATCAAACCCTCTGAAATGGCTTGGACAAAACTCGATACCATGCTTTCAGCAACAGAAAAACCAAAAGCTAAATTTCCCTGGCTGTATGTGGCGGCAAGTTTTACAGCTTTTTTGTTGATTGGGACAGCCTATTTTAATTTACAAGAAAATCCAATTGAAAATCAGAAAAATGGAGTAGTAATTCAGCATCCGGTAGCTCCTAAAACGGGAAGTGTACTTTTGGATTCTGTAGATGTACTAAAAGATAAAAAAGAATATGTAAAGCATGTTGTCCAAAAATCAGTTTCTAAAAGAAATCAAACTTATATGTTAAAACAAGACTCATCAGCAGTTAAAAATAATTTGAATCAAAGTCAAACAACTGACGTTTCAATCATTGATCAAAAAACAGAACAAGAACCAATTTCTTCGCAAACGAATGCTGTTACAGTTGACGAGCTGTTTGCAAGAGTTGATAAATCAGCAAGATTGAATAAAGCTAATCCAAATTTGCAAGTACATGTTAATCCAAATCAATTGTTGCAACAAATAGATAATGATTTGGAACCTTCTTATCGACAAAATGTATTTAGTAAAGTTGCTGATAATTTTAAGGCAGTAAAAGATGCTTTTGTAAATAGAAACATAGAATAATAAAACCAACAATATTAAAAAAAAAATAAATCGTTATGAGAAATTTTACCGTTTACTTAGTGTTATTCCTATGTCTTTTTGTGAGTAAAATAAATGCACAAAAAACCTATAAAGAAGCTAGCGAAAAATTCGATGCCAAGCGTAAGGAAATAATTAAAGAGGAAGAGATAATATTCTCTGCAAAACTAGATCAGTTAAAAGTGCAGCAAAAAAATGGTGTTATTTCGAAACAAGAATTCAAAGAACAAAAAAGCGTTTTAGAGAAAAAAAGGGAATTGAATATAAAAGAAAGAGATAAGTTGAATTCAGATAACTTATTTCAACAATTTCCAGAAATGGGGGCTAAAAGTTTTGAAGGGAGAGCTTTTTGGATTTCAAAAGGAATAAAAAAAGATGTTCGTGAAGAAAAAGAATTATTGAAGAAAGAGGTTGAAGAGGTGGATAAACAATTGATTGAAGGTGTGATAACAAAAAAACAAGCAGAAGAGCAAAAGTTAAAGCTGGCAGAGTTTAGGGCGAAGATTATTGAAGAAAAAGTAAGCCTTAGGCAAGAAGCCTTGAAAAAATTGATTCAAGATGACGTGGATTCTGATTTAGAGGTACATGAAAAACATGCAGTTTTAGGTTTAGGTAAAGGTGATGGATATATTGAGAAAGATTCAGTAGGCAGGAAAACATTTGTAGTCCCAGCGATGAAAGTAATAAATTCTAATAACAAAAACGAAAAACGAAGTACTTCGCAGTTTGTATTGGCATTTGGGGCGAATAATTTAGTTACTAATAACGCAGTTGCTAATTCGGATTTCTATTATTCGAAATCTCGTTTTCTTGAATGGGGGTTTACATACAACACAAGAATATTCAAAAACGATAATTTATTACATTTAAAATATGGATTTTCAGTAATGTATAACAACATTCGACCAACAGATAATCGCTATTATGTTACTGAAGGAAATAAAACAAATCTTGAGGCATTTCCATCTGAATTGAAAAATTCTCGTTTTAAAAATGTATGTCTAGTTGCTCCCTTACATTTAGAATTTGATTTTTCTGGTAATAAATCAGAAAGTGTTAATTCTGGCTTTTCTACACACAAAGGATTTCGTTTAGGAATAGGAGGTTATGTAGGTTCTAGAATAAAATCAAAACAAAAATTGTATTATAGTATTGATGATGATGCAATTAGAATAAAAACCAAAGGAGATTTTAACACGAATGATTTTATCTATGGTTTGAGTACTTACGTTGGTTACAAAGCAACTAGTTTGTATTTAAAATACGATTTAAATCCTTTGTTTAAAGATAATGCTGTGAAGCAAAACAATGTTTCTTTAGGATTGCGATTTGATTTTAATTAATTTGTAAAAACAATGACAGTAAAGAAATTCAAAAGCTGTATTGATTTTTGATATTGTCATTGTCATTGATATTGTTACTTTGTATCTTTGATGCTTTCCAACTTTATACTTTAAAAATTGATTTCAAAAGCTACTATAGACACTGTTTTCGAAACTGCTCGAGTTGAGGAAGTTATTGGCGATTTTGTTAATTTAAAACGCGCAGGGAGTAATTTTAAAGGTTTGAGTCCGTTCTCTGACGAGCGTTCTCCGTCGTTTATGGTTTCTCCGGCAAAAGGTATTTGGAAAGATTTTAGTACAGGAAAGGGAGGGAATTCAGTTAAATTCCTGATGGAGCACTCTCAATTTACCTATCCAGAAGCCATTCGATATTTGGCTAATAAATACAATATTGAGATTGAGGAAACCGAACAGACTGATGCTGAAAAAGCCATAACGGATGTTCGTGAAAGTATGTATTTGGTCTCTGAATTTGCAAAAGAATATTTTCATAAAACACTTTTAAATTCTGAAGAAGGAAAAGCTATTGGACTTTCGTATTTTAAGGAAAGAGGTTTTACAGCCGATACAATTAAGAAATTTAGTTTAGGGTATTCGCCTGAAACTTGGGATGCGTTAACTAAAGAAGCCTTGGGCAAAGGGTATAAGTTGGAGTTTCTGGAAAGTACCGGTTTGACAATTGCCAGAGAAGATCGTCCTTTTGATCGTTTTAAAGGGCGTGTCATGTTTCCTATACAAAGTATGTCGGGACGTGTTTTGGGCTTTGGTGGTCGTATTTTAACCAATGATAAAAAAGCGGCTAAATATTTAAACTCGCCTGAAAGTGAAATTTACCATAAGAGCAAAGTTTTGTACGGAATTTTTCAGGCAAAACAATCTATTGCCAAATTAAATAATTGTTATTTGGTTGAGGGCTACACTGATGTTATTCAATTCAACCAAGCGGGAATTGAAAACGTTGTTGCTTCTTCGGGAACAGCTTTAACTCCAGATCAAATCCGATTGGTTAATCGTTTGACTAAAAACATTACCGTTCTTTTTGATGGTGATGCTGCAGGATTGCGTGCTTCTCTTCGTGGAATAGATTTGATTCTAGAGGAAGGAATGAATGTAAGAGTATGTAGTTTTCCTGATGGAGAAGATCCAGATAGTTTTGCTCGTAAAAATTCTCACGATGATTTAGTGGCCTATTTGGAGGGAAATAGTAAGGATTTTATACAGTTTAAGGCATCACTTTTGATGAAAGATGCTCATAATGATCCTATAAAGAAGGCCGATTTGATTCGAGATATGGTTAATAGTATTTCTAAAATTCCTGATCGTATTCAACGTGAAATTTATACGCAAGAATGTGCCAGAATTATGGATATTTCTGAGCAGGTATTGGTAAGTACTTTGGCTCAGTTGATTCAAAAAGATATTGCTGAAGTTGCTAAAAAGCAAAAGCAGGAACAAAAACCTTTTGAAGTTTATAGAAACCAAAACCAAAAAAATGCTGGGTATTCAGGTGGAGATCCTGAAGATCCTAGATTTGGGCCACCAGAAGATTATCCGGGAGAAGGGTTATATCAAAGCGAACCGACAGAAAAAGTAGATATTCTTTATCGTTTAGAACGAAAGGTTATTGAGATTTTATTGCTTTATGGAAATAAAACAGAACAATTTGAAGATGTTTTGATGAAGTCAAATGAAGATGGCGAAATCGTGAATGTTTCTGAAATGAAATCCTATAAAGTTTTTCAACGGATTTATTTGAGTTTACAAGAAGATGAAGTTGAATTAGCTAACCCTCTGTTTCGCGAGATTTTCAACAATTTGATAAACTATTATCTTCAAAATGATTCTTTCAGTCTAGAAAAATATTTGATGCATTTGCCGGCAGAGTATGCTCAGGAGGTAACTGATATTTTGATGGAAGATGAACGATTAGTAATGCACGATTGGGAAGGTCAAAATATTTTTCCTAAAACAAAGCAGGATACTATAAGTCAAAATGTTTCTGAGACTATTTTAACTATGAGATGGTATTTAGTAGGACGAATTATAGATGAATTAAAAAACTCCATATCTCCTGAAAAGGATAATATGGAGTCTTTAATGATGATTAGAGATTATAATGAACTCACTAGAGCTTTTTCAAAAAAGCTGGGTAGAGTTATGTCTCGTTTTTAATTAAACGATCTCTAAACTTTTAGCTTTGTTTACTAAATCAACTAAGTTAGTTACATTTAGTTTTGTTAACAAACGCAATTTGTAAGTACTAATCGTTTTTTCATTTAAACCTAAGATTTCAGCAATCTCGTGGTTTTTCTTTCCACCACTTAAATAACGTAATACTTCTACCTCACGGTTAGAAAGTTTACGGTACAAGCGTTCGCTTTTACTTTGTTTTGCAATTAAAGCTAGGTTTTTCTTAACCGTTTCGTTCATGATAATTTTACCTTGATGAACTTTGATAATAGATTGACCTAATGTCTCTAATTTTTCTTTCTTGTGAACATATCCAGAAACTCCAGCTTTAATAGCATTAGGAGCATAGATTTGTTCAGAAAGTCCACTAAAAATAATAATTTTAGTTTTAGGGAAGCTTTTTAAAAGTGCTTTTACTTCAAAAATACTCGAAAGACCTTCAAGTTCTAAGTCTAAGACCAGAACATCAATTTCTTTTGTCAAGAGTATATCTCGAATCATCAAAAAACTACCAACATTGGCAGCAATTGATATGTCTGAATGGTCTTTGAAGTACGATTTTACTCCAAAATGCACTACCGGAAAATTATCGGCTAGACAAACTTTAATCATGATTTTTTTTTTTAGGGTTGTTTTTGTGTGAATTGTATATATAAAATTAGGTAAAAAAATGTAATGCTGCTACTTTTTATGGATAAAATCGTATTAAATCCGATTAATTACACAAACTGGTATGGCATTCATCTTATGTTGATTGATTGTGTTGAGTTTTTTGTAGATTTCAAACACCTTTTTTTCTCTTTCTGTATAATGTTTTGATGGGCTATTATTCTCGTCTTCAAGCATTGCCCATTCTAATTCGTCGTAACTAGCACCCAATTGTTGTTCATCTGTTTTTTCGTCTCCGAACAAACCATCTGAAGGTTGGGCAATTAAAATAGAGTTAGGAACTTCTAAATAAGCTGCTAAAGCAAAAACTTCCGATTTCATTAAATCGGCTATTGGACTAAGATCTACACCACCATCGCCATATTTGGTAAAGAAACCAACGCCAAAATCTTCTACTTTGTTACCCGTTCCGGCAACTAAAAGTCCGTGTACTCCTGCGTGATAGTATAAAGTAGTCATTCTTAATCGAGCACGCGTATTTGCTAAGGTTAGATTAAGTTTACTTTCTTCGAAATTTGTTGGTACTTCTTTCTTGAAGGTTTCAAATACTGAAGTTAAATCACTTTGTACGCTACTAACATTAGTAAAACGCTTCTTAAGCTGTTCAATGTGTTCTTTTCCACGACTTACATGACTTGCATGTTGGTGTATTGGCATTTCAACACATAAAACTTGAAGTCCGGTTTGAGCACATAAAGTTGAGGTTACTGCAGAATCTACACCTCCAGAAATCCCTACAACAAAACCATTCACTTTTGCTGCTTCGGCATAAGATTTTAACCAATTAACAATCTGAGTATTTATCTCATCAACTTTGATAGTGCTTTTTTTAGTCATAATAGTTCAAATTTTAGCTATCAGGAACGTATCTTTGCACAAAAAATTCAGTAACATACTGGTTATCCTGATATAATGCTGCAAATTTAATTAAAATAAAATGAAAACTTGTGTATTTTCCTTAGTTCTATTATTCTTTTTTTTGTCATGTGATACTAAAAATAAGACAGAAAAAGCAATTGAAGCTATTCCTGTAGATTTGCAAGTGGTTCGTTTTGATAAAATATTTTTCGAAACAGCACCACAGGATTTGCCAAAAATTAAAAAAGAGTTTCCTTTTTTCTTTCCTGCGGGGAATAATGATGCGGTTTGGTTAGAGAAAATGCAAAACCCACTTTGGAGAGAGTTATATACCGAAGTACAAAAGAAGTTTTCGGATTTTGATTTGTATAAAACACAACTAGATGATGTTTTTAGACATATAAAATATTATTTTCCAAAAACTAAAATACCAAAAGTCTACACTGTTATTTCGGAAATGGATTATAACAATAAGGTAATTTTTGCGGATAGTTTGTTGATTATTTCACTTGAAATGTATTTGGGTAAAGAACATAAATTTTATCAATTGCCAAATTATATTAAACAAAACTTGGAACCCCAACAGCTTTTGCCTGATGTTGTAGATAGTTTTGCTAAAAAACAAATTCCTGCTACAAAGGAGAAAAATTTTATGGTTGCTATGATTTATGCGGGAAAAGAATTGTATCTCAAAGATGTGCTTTTGCCGGATTATAATGATGCAGATAAAATAGGATATACTCCAGAGCAGTTGCAATGGTGTCAGGAAAATGAAAGTTATATGTGGCGTTATTTTATTGAGGATCAATTGTTGTACGATGATAACCCTAAATTAATTCCGAGATTTATAAGTCCAGCGCCATTTTCTAAATTTTATTTAGAAATTGATAATGAGTCGCCAGGTAAAGTAGGAGCTTGGATAGGATGGCAAATTGTTCGTTCGTATATGAAAAATAATGAAGTATCTTTGCCGCAATTAATGCATACTAGTGCAAAAGAAATCTTTGAAAAATCAAATTATAAACCTAAGAAGTAATGTCAGATAAGCATAGATCAGAAATTAATTTTCTAGTAGAATTAGATGAAAACCGCATTCCAGAGAAATTATATTGGACCGCAAAAGATGGTGGAATAGAATTAGAAGAATCCAAAGCAATTATGTTGTCGGTTTGGGATAGTAAAGTTAAAGAGAGCATGCGTATTGATTTGTGGACAAAGGATATGCCTGTGGATGAAATGAAGATTTTCTTCCATCAAACTTTAGTAGCCATGTCGGATACTTTTCATCGTGCTACAGGTGATGAAAAAATGACAGCAACAATGAAAGATTTCTGCGAATATTTTGCTGAGAAATTAGAGTTGACCAAAGAAGGTTGATTTTTAAAAGTCAAAAAAAAATCCCAAAATGAATTCAATTCGTTTTGGGATTTTTTTTATTCTGTATCGTTTTTAAAACTGACTGTTATTCTTAAAAATTTCTTGATTGACTTCGTCAATGTAGCCTAGAACGTCTTCTTTTCCTAATCCTTCTGTAGAAGAAGTTACAAAATAAGGAGGCATTTCAGCCCAGTTGTTAGCAAACATTTGTTTCTTATAAGCGGCAACGTGTGAGTCAATTTTCACCTTACTGATTTTATCAGCTTTTGTAAAAATAATGCAGAAAGGAATTTCACTTTCACCCATGTAACTCATAAATTCAATATCGATGGCTTGTGCATCGTGACGAATGTCTATCAATACAAAAGCACAGGCTAACTGTTCTCGTTGTTCAAAATAATCGGTGATGAATTGTTGAAAAACAGATTTGGTTTTCTTAGAAACCTTAGCATATCCATATCCAGGTAAATCGACTAAAAACCAATTGTTGTTAATTAGAAAATGATTAATTAGTTGTGTTTTTCCTGGTCTTCCAGATGTTTTTGCTAGTTTTTTATGGTTAGTCAACATATTGATTAATGATGATTTTCCCACATTTGACCTACCTATAAAAGCATATTCGGGCAAAAAGTCTTTGGGACATTTGCTTACATCTGAGTTGCTAATTACGAATTCGGCGGTATTAATTTTCATATTTTTTGATGTAAAAAAAGCTCTAAATTATGCTGTAGGAACTTTTAAATTAGTTTTTGTTAGCCATTCTTCAAGTAATTTATTGAATTCATCTGGGTGTTCCATCATCGCTGCATGACCGCATTGGTCAATCCAATATAAGGTGGAATTGGGTAATAATTTATTGAATTCTGTTGCTACTTCTGGTGGCGTAACTTTGTCATTTTTTCCCCAAATAATACAAGTTTGAATATGCATTTTTGGTAAATCTTTAGCCATGTTGTGACGAATGGCACTTTTAGCAATGGTTAAAGTTTTTATTAATTTAATGCGATCGTTTACGGTTGCATATACTTCGTCAATTAATTCAGGAGTGGCAATTTTTGGGTCGTAAAATACGTCTTCAGCTTTTCTTTTTATGTATTCGTAATCTCCTCTTTTTGGATAACTGTCTCCCATAGCGCTTTCGTAAAGTCCTGAACTTCCTGTTATTACAAGTCCAGCTACTTTTTCGGGATACATTTTGGTATGATACAATGCAATGTGTCCGCCTAATGAGTTACCTAATAGAATTACTCTGTCAAAACCTTTAAAAGTGATGAAGTCTTTTACGTATTTAGCGAAAGCTTTTACGTTGGTTTTAAGTAAACTTTGAGTGTATATGGGTAAGTCTGGAATAACAATTTTATATCCTCTGTCAGAGAAGTAACGAGCTACGCCATCAAAGTTGCTTAAACCTCCCATTAAGCCATGTAAAATGACAATAGGTGTTCCTTCTCCAGCTTCGTAATAACTGTATCTTCCTTCTTTCTTATAGTTTTTGTCCATGCTTTTGGATGCGAATTTCAATTTCGACAAATATAGGATATAATCAGTTAAAAAGAGTTTCTGAAAACGTTTTTTGAGGATATTATTCTAGAATTTACATCTGCTTAATAATGATGTCTTAAGTTATGTTATTGAGAATCTTGTATTTTTTTGTGAAATTATCTTCGATTTTAGAAGAGAAAAACCGCAGTTGTTTTGGATAGTTTTTTCGAATTCAAATTTGTTGTTTGTGAGAAAATAGAATTGAGCTAATAATCTGATAGTCTAAAAATTAAGGGTTTTGCTTGGGATGTGGGTAAACTTATCAACAAAGTGGTAGAAAGTGGTAAAAGGTGGTAAATTTTTTTATATTTTTGCTCTATATCATTTAAAGCGATTCTTTTGAATACAATTGTTGGTACATATGAATGTAAAGTCGATGCTAAAGGGAGGGTTTTGTTACCTGCTCCTTTGAAAAAGCAATTGGCTGCTTCTCTTCAAGACGGTTTCGTTTTGAAGCGTTCGTTGTTTCAACCTTGTTTGGAGTTGTATCCAATGGAAGAATGGAATTTAATGATGCAGAAAATTAACAAGCTGAATCGTTTTGTTAAGAAGAACAACGACTTTATTCGCAAGTTTACAGCTGGTGTTAAGGTGGTTGAGATTGATGCTTTGGGACGTTTATTGGTTCCTAAGGATTTAGTGAATTTTGCCAGTATTGCTAAGGATGTTGTTTTTTCATCGGCGGTGAATATTGTGGAAATTTGGGATAAAGATTTGTACGAACAGTCAATAGATGATGGAGTTGATTTTGCAGATTTGGCTGAAGAAGTAATGGGTAATATAAATGACGACAACAATGGAATATCATAATCCGGTTTTACTAAAAGAAACAGTAGATGGTTTAAATATTAAACCTGATGGAGTATATGTAGATGTGACTTTTGGTGGTGGTGGTCATTCGAAAGAGATTTTAAGACGATTAGGGCCAAACGGAAAATTGTTTGCTTTTGATCAAGATGAAGATGCACTTGCTAATGCGCTTCCGGACGAAAGATTTGAATTGATAAACGAGAATTTTAGACATATAAAACGATTCTTGCGTTTTCATGGAGTAAGAAGTGTTGATGGTATTTTAGGTGATTTAGGTGTTTCATCTCATCAATTTGATGTGCCAGAAAGAGGTTTCTCTACTCGATTTGATGCAGGATTGGATATGAGAATGAGTCAGAAAAACGACTTGAATGCTTATAAGGTAGTTAATGAATATGATGATGCTAATTTAAGACGTGTGTTTTATGATTACGGTGAATTGAAAAATGCACCTGCTTTGTCAAGAACAATTATCGAAGCTAGAGAGCATCAGCTAATTAAAACAACGGATGAGTTGAAAGAGGTTCTGGCGAAATATTTACCAGAAAGAGTTCGAAATAAAATATTAGCTCAAATCTATCAAGCTATTCGTATTGAAGTGAATCAAGAAATGGATGTTTTAAAAGAATTTTTAGAACAATCCTTAGAAATATTAAATCCAGAAGGAAGATTAAGTGTGATTTCCTATCATTCTCTAGAAGATCGTTTGGTGAAAAGATTCATGAAAAGCGGAATGTTTGAGGGAGAGCCAGAACGTGATTTCTTCGGAAATTTTTCAGTTCCATTCAAAACTATTGGAAAACTAATTATTCCTAGTAATGAAGAAATTAAAGTTAATAACAGAGCAAGAAGTGCTAAGTTAAGAATTGCTGAAAAGAAATAAGAAATAAATGAAGATGAGTATTTACAATCTACTAAAAGCAAGATTTTTAATCGATGATGATGCGGTTAAAAATTGGCGTTTTATTGTTTTCTTGATTGTTTTGGCGATTATTATGATTGCGAATACCCAGAAATATGAGCAAAAAGTGTTCAAAATAGCTGAGTTGACTTCAGAAGTTAAAGAATTGCGTTCGGAATTTGTGGATAGACGCTCGGAATTGATGAAGTTGAGAATGGAATCTACAGTTTCTGAAAAAATGGTAGAAAAAGAAATTTTTCCATCAACAGTTCCTCCAGTAAAGATTAAAGTAAAAAAAACAGAAGATAAAAGTTTCCTCAAGAAATTATGGCAGTAGATGATAAATACATATCGTACCGAATTTATCTAGTTGCTTGCGCTATTTTTTTAATGGCAATAGCAATTGCTGTTAAATTGACTAACATCCAATGGGTGGAAGGGGATTATTATCGCGAATTAGCAAAGGAAAGAACGGTTCGGAATTTTGTTATTCCTGCTAATAAAGGAAATATTTATTCTGCAGATGGAAGTTTGCTAGCGACTTCAATTCCAAAATACAGCATTCGTTTTGATGCTTTGGCTCCAAAGAGAGAAAATTTCGAAAAATATGTAAATGCATTGGCCGATTCATTGGCAACTGTTTTAGACAAATCAGCGGCTTATTATCAAAACGAATTGAGAAAAGCAAGAGCGAATAATAACCGTTATTTTTTAGTTGCCAGAGATTTGAGCTATACTGATTACATGAAAATAAAGCATTTTCCTTTATTTGAATTAGGTCCTTATAAAGGTGGAATTATAGTTGATCAAAAAACGGTACGGGAACATCCGATTGGGAAAATTGCAGAAAGAACCATTGGTTACGAAAGAGAATATCAACAAGGGCATTCTGATGGTAAAGGAATTGAATGGGCGTACAAAGATTATTTGAACGGAAAAGACGGCAGAATTTTAAAGCAAAAAATTGCTAAAGGACAGTGGAAACCCATTCGTGATATAAACGAGGTTGATCCGCAGGATGGATACGATGTGATTTCGACCATAGATGTTTATATACAAGATATTGCGCATCATGCTTTACTGAAACAATTGGAAGATTACGAGGCTGATCATGGTTGCGTAGTGGTAATGGAAACACATACCGGTCAGGTTAAAGCAATTGCTAATTTAGGAAGAGCTAATGACGGAACCTATTATGAAACCACAAATTATGCAGTAGCGGAGTCTCACGAACCAGGTTCAACTTTTAAATTAGTTGATTTAATGGCAATTTTAGAAGATAAAGTAGCCGATACCAGCACCGTTTATGATACACATGGTGGTGTAGTTAAATATTATGGAAGATCAGTACGTGATTCACATACGGGTGGTTATGGGAAGATTTCGTTAGCTCGTGGTTTTGAACTTTCATCAAATACAGTGATGGTTCAGGCGGTTTATGAGAATTATAAAAATAATCCATCAAAATTTGTAAATCATATCAAAAATTTTGGTTTGGATAAAACTTTAGGATTGCATCTTAAAGGAGAAGGAAGGCCAATTATTCCACATCCTGGAGATAAAAGCTGGTCAGGAATTTCACTTCCATGGATGGCTTTTGGATACTCAGTTTCAGTTACACCAATGCAAACATTGGCATTTTATAATTCGGTTGCAAATAATGGCGTAATGGTAAGACCTCAGTTTGTATCTGAAATTAAAGAATGGAACAAAACAATTAAAAAATTCGATACAGAAGTGATTAACCCAAAGGTTTGTTCACTGGAAACGATTAAAAAACTAAAAGCTGTTTTAGAGGATGTTGTTAAAAAAGGAACGGGTTCAAAATTATATTCTAAAGATTTCTCCATGGCTGGAAAAACAGGAACAGCTCAGGTAAATTATGGAAAACGTGATGGATCAGGTTTGTATTATGCCTCTTCTTTTGTGGGTTATTTTCCAGCTGATGAACCTAAATATTCTTGTATAGTTGTGGTGCATAAACCCAATACATCAATGAATAATTATTATGGAGCCGATGTTGCAGGTCCAGTTTTTAAACGAATTGCACAAAAGATTTTCACCGAAGTTCCATCGACAAACGAAATTAAAAAACTAGATAGAAAAGTTCCAAAGCAAGAGAAGAATTATAATGAATATTATGCTAAACTTCAAAAATCGCAAGAATTGATTCCTGATGTAAAAGGAATGCCAGGAATGGATGCGATTGCTTTGTTAGAAAATCTAGGATTAAATGTAAGATCCAAAGGGATTGGGAAAGTAAAAAATCAATCGTTGCAAGCGGGACAGAATTTTACAAAAAATACAACTATAACCTTAGAATTATTGTGATAAAATTAAAAGACATATTATATAGAGTAGCAATCGAAGCCGTTCATGGTTCGACTGATATTGTGATAGGGAAATTAGATTTCGATTCTAGAAAAATCGATGCTAATGATGTGTTTATTGCTATTCGTGGTTCTATTTCGGATGGACATGATTATATCCAAAAAGCAATTGATTTAGGAGCGAAAGCTATTATTTGCGATTCTTTTCCAGAGCAATTTTTTGCTGAAGTAACTTATGTGCAAGTAAACGATACGAACAAAGCCTTGGCTTTTATGGCTGCTAATTATTTTGGAAATCCTTCCGAAAAATTAAAGTTAGTAGGGATAACAGGAACTAACGGAAAAACGACTATTGCTTCCTTATTGTATCAGTTGTTTAAAAAAGCAGGATTTAAAGTGGGATTGCTTTCCACTGTAAAAATATTGGTTGATGATGTAGAGTACAAAGCTACTCACACTACGCCAGATTCGATTACAATCAATCAATTTTTAAATGAAATGATTCATGCTAATGTGAAATATTGTTTTATGGAAGTGAGTTCGCATGGAATTCATCAAAAACGTACCGAAGGATTGCATTTTACGGGTGGTGTGTTTACTAATTTGTCTCACGATCATTTAGATTATCATCCCACTTTTGCAGAATATAGAGATGTAAAAAAGTCATTTTTTGATAATTTACCTAAAACTGCCTTTGCTATTTCTAATCTTGATGATAAGAATGGAGCTGTGATGTTGCAAAATACAGTAGCTCAAAAAAGAACCTATGCGCTAAAATCCTATGCTGATTACAAAGCTCAAATTTTAGAAAATCTATTGTCTGGTTTGTTATTGAAAATTGAAGGCAATGAAGTTTGGGTGAAATTGATTGGTGTTTTTAATGCTTACAATCTTTTAGCGATTTATGGAACCGCTATCGAATTAGGAATGGATTCTTTGGAAACACTTCGTTTGTTGTCTGAATTGGAAAGCGTTTCTGGAAGATTTCAGTATATCGTTTCAGAAGCAAACATTACTGCAATTGTTGATTATGCCCATACACCAGATGCTTTAGATAATGTTTTGAAAACCATTAATGAAGTGCGTACTAAAAACGAACAATTGATAACAATTGTGGGTTGCGGCGGAAACAGAGATAAGGCAAAGCGTCCAATTATGGCCGAAATTGCTTCAGAATTAAGTAATAAAACCATTTTAACATCTGATAATCCTAGAGATGAAGATCCAGATGTTATTATCAGCGAAATGGAAAAAGGAGTACCAGCGCAAAACCATAAAAAAGTTTTTGCTGTTACCGATAGAAAACAAGCGATTAAAATTGCTTGTCAATTGGCTCAGCCAAATGATATTATTTTAATTGCTGGAAAAGGACATGAAACTTATCAAGAAATCAAAGGTATTCGTACTGATTTTGATGATATGAAAATTGTTAAAGAGATTTTAGAAGAACTTCATAAATAGTGAAATTATGCTATATTATTTATTTGATTATTTCAACAAAGTATTAAATATTTCTGGAACAGGAGTTTTTCAATACATCACTTTTAGATCGTCATTGGCTTTCATTCTTTCGCTGTTGTTGTCAACAATTTATGGAAAAAGAGTGATTAGTTTTTTGCAAAATCAACAAGTAGGTGAAACGATTCGCGAGTTAGGTTTGCAAGGACAAAATGAGAAAGCAGGAACTCCTACAATGGGAGGATTGATTATCATTTTTGCAACATTAATTCCTGTTTTTTTGTTTGCCAAATTGCATAATATTTACATCGTTTTGTTGATTGTAACGACTTTGTGGATGGGAACTATTGGTTTTGTGGATGATTATATTAAGATATTCAAAAAAGACAAACAAGGACTAAAAGGAATTTTTAAAGTTTTTGGTCAAGTAGGATTGGGTTTAATTGTTGGAAGCGTATTGTATTTTAATCCACATGTAACAGTTCGTACTGATACTGGAAAAACAGATGTTTTCAAGCAAACTACAGAAACTGTAATTGCAGCAGCTCCTATGGAGGAAAAATCAACAGCAACTACAATTCCGTTTTTTAAAAATAATGAATTTGATTATGCCGAATTATTAGCTTGGACAGGCGATGGATATGAAAAATGGGCTTGGATTATTTTTATTCCAGTAGTAATTTTCATTATTACAGCAGTTTCTAATGGAGCCAATTTAACGGATGGTATCGATGGTCTTGCGGCAGGAACCTCGGCGATTTCAGTCTTAGCATTGGCAATTTTTACTTTCGTTTCAGGAAATATTATTTTTTCTAATTATCTCAACATTATGTATATCCCTGATTCGGGAGAGATGACGGTTTTTATCGCCGCTTTTGTTGGATCGCTCATTGGGTTTTTATGGTACAACTCCTATCCTGCATCAGTTTTTATGGGTGATACTGGAAGTTTAACAATAGGTGGAATCATTGCAGTATTAGCAATTGCTGTTCGAAAAGAAATGTTGATCCCTTTATTATGTGGAGTTTTCTTAGTCGAAAATTTATCAGTGGTTTTGCAAGTGAGTTATTTTAAATATACCAAAAAACGCTTTGGCGAAGGCCGAAGAATTTTCCTGATGTCGCCGTTGCATCATCATTACCAAAAGAAAGGCTATCATGAAAGTAAGATTGTTACCCGATTTTGGATTGTGGCCATCATGTTAGCGATACTTTCAATTGTTACCTTAAAATTAAGATAAGATGAGATTAGTAGTATTAGGTGGAGGTGAAAGCGGAGTGGGTACGGCCATTTTAGGAAAACAAAAAGGATATGATGTTTTTGTATCTGATTTTGGAAAAATAAAAGAAAGTTACAAAGAAGTTCTTATAAAAAACGGTATTGAGTGGGAAGATGAAAAGCATACGGAAGCTTTAATCTTAAATGCAGATGTGGTGATGAAAAGCCCAGGTATCCCTGAAAAAGCTCCGATTGTCAAGAAGCTAGTTGAAAAAGGAATTCCAGTAATTTCTGAAATTGAATTTGCGGCTCCATTTACTAAAGCGGTTACCATTGGAATAACAGGAAGTAATGGAAAGACAACAACAACGATGTTAACCTATCATTTGCTTCAATCGGCAGGGTTGAATGTTGGTTTGGCAGGAAACATCGGGAAAAGCTTTGCAGAACAAGTCGCCGAAGATAAATACGATAGTTATGTGTTAGAGTTGAGTAGTTTTCAGTTGGACGGTATTATAGATTACAAACCGCATATAGCGATCATTACGAATATTAGTCCAGATCATTTAGACCGATACGATTATAAATACGAGAATTATATCGATTCGAAATTTAGAATCACAATGAATCAGACGGAAGAAGATTATCTCATTTATGATGCAGATGATGAAGCGATTTCAGAATGGTTACAAAAGAATAAAACAAGAGCAAAATTAATTCCTTTTTCATTGACAAAAACATTCGAAGAAGGAGCCTTTATAAAAAACAACACAATGGAAGTAACAATCAATCAAGAGGAATTTAAAATGGAAACAGAATCAATTGCCTTGGAAGGAAAACATAATTTAAAAAATGCCATGGCAGCAACTTCTGTAGCTAAATTGATGCAAATTAGAAAAGCAACAATTCGCGAGAGTTTATCTAATTTTCAAGGTGTAGAACACCGTCTTGAGAAAGTATTGAAAATCCAAAATGTACAATACATCAATGATTCGAAAGCAACCAATGTAAACGCTACTTTTTTTGCTTTAGACAGTATGAATACTCCAACAGTATGGATTGTAGGTGGTGTAGATAAAGGAAATGATTACAACGAATTGATGGCTTTGGTTCGTGAGAAAGTAAAAGCGATTGTTTGTCTTGGGGTAGATAATAGAAAAATTATCGATGCTTTTGGTAATGTTGTTGATATGATGATTGAAGTGCAAAGTATGCGTGAAGCTGTTATTATGGCGCAACGTTTAACTGAAAAAGGAGACACTGTGTTGTTGTCACCAGCTTGTGCAAGTTTTGATTTGTTCGAAAACTACGAAGATAGAGGAAGGCAATTTAAAGAGGCAGTGCAGAATTTGTAATTTCTAGATTTTAGACTTCTGATTTCAGAATTTAGATTTTTTTTTGAAATTAATGCTAAGCCAAATTGATATGGCAAATAATTTTTCTCTTACGCTAATTGATTTAGTAGAAAAATTACCAAATAGTATGTCAGCAAAAGTTGTTGCAAATCAATTAGTAAGAAGTGGAACTTCAGTTGGAGCTAATTATAGAGCTGTTTGTCGTGCTAGGAGTGATAGAGAATTTGTTTCTAAAATGAATATAGTTTTAGAAGAAGCTGATGAAACTTTATTTTGGATAGAAATTATTATAGAGAAACAATGGTTTGATAATACAGAATTAGAATCTATTTGGAAAGAAGGAAATGAGCTCACTTCGATTTTTGTAAGTACATTAAAAACGATTAATAATAGAATAAATACAAAGTAGATCTGATATCTAATGTCAGAAATCTAAAATCTAAAATAAGAAAATGAAACAACTAATTAGCAGATTAAAAGGAGATAAAGGTATTTGGTCATTCGTGGCCTTATTGGCCTTGTTTTCCTTTATGCCTGTTTTTAGTGCTAGTAGTAATTTGGCTTATTTGGGACATGGAACAGGAAATACTTTAGGGTATTTGTTGAAGCATTTGGCTCACATTGCCTGTGGTTTTGCTATTATTTATTACGTTCATAAAGTGCCGTATCATTATTTTCGTTCTATTTCTAAATGGTTATTGCCTGTAGTTTGGATAGTTTTAGCTATTGCAATGATAAAAGGAACGGTAATTGGTGGAGCTAATGCAAGTAGATGGCTCCAAATTCCGTTTGTGGGGATTTCATTTCAACCTTCTGCCTTTGCAGCCTTAGTTTTATTTGTGTTTGTGGCGCGTTATTTGTCAAAAACCAGAACAGAACCTATTGATTTTGTAGAATCACTAAAAGAGCTTTGGTTGCCAGTATTTATCACTTTGGTATTTATTCTTCCTTCGAATTTTTCTACGACTGCATTGATATTTTCAATGATATTAATGTTGGTTTTTATAGGGAGGTATCCAATGAAGTATATCGGAATCATTGTAGGTTCGGGAATTATATTCCTTACTTTTTTTGTTTTGATTTCAAAAGCCTTTCCAGATGCTAAATTCTTTAGTAGGGTTAGAACTTGGGAAAGCCGAATTGAAAATTTTAGTACCAATAAACCTGATGAAGACGATTACCAAATAGAAAAAGCTAAAATTGCCATTGCATCGGGTAAAATATATGGTTTAGGTCCAGGAAAAAGTGTGCAGAAAAACTTTTTGCCACAATCTTCTTCCGATTTTATCTATGCGATAATTGTTGAAGAGTATGGGTTGATTGGTGGCTTAGGCGTACTGTTTTTGTATTTGTTATTGCTTTTCCGTTTTGTAATTGCTTCGCACAAAGCCAATACGATTTTCGGAAAATTAGTCGTCATAGGACTAGGTTTTCCAATGATTTTTCAAGCGATGATTAATATGGCTGTTGCGGTTGAATTATTGCCAGTTACAGGACAAACTTTGCCGTTGATAAGTAGCGGAGGGACATCAATTTGGATGACTTGTATTGCTTTGGGAATCATCATTGGTGTAACCAAAAAAGAAGAAGAAATCGAACAAGAGCAAAAAGAATCGGCTAAAAGAGAAGAAGCACTTCAGCGATTGATAGATGCTGAATTGGCCTCTGAAGAACAACAAAATGAGGCTTTTTCAATAGAAGATAAAATGAGTAATCCTATGAATGCCGTTTTAAATAAATAGAATTGATAGCAATGAAACAATATAAATTCATATTAAGTGGTGGAGGAACTGGAGGACATATTTATCCTGCTATTGCTATTGCCAATGAATTAAAATCTCGATTTCCTGATGCTGAGTTTCTTTTTGTGGGAGCTCAAGATAAGATGGAAATGCAAAAAGTGCCTCAAGCTGGATATGCTATAAAAGGTTTATGGATTGCTGGTTTGCAAAGAAAATTGACTTTTTCTAATGCAATGTTTCCAATGAAATTGATGAGTAGTTTGTGGGAATCTAGAAAAATAATAAAACAATTTAAACCAGATGCCGTTATTGGAACAGGTGGCTTTGCAAGTGGACCTTTGTTACAAATGGCAAATATGCTTGGAATTCCAACATTGATTCAAGAACAGAATTCTTTTCCAGGAATTACTAATAAGTTGTTGAGTAAAAAAGCGAATTCCATTTGTGTAGCTTATGAACATTTAGAACGTTTTTTTCCAAAAGAAAAAATGATTTTGACAGGAAATCCAGTTCGTCAAGATTTGATTGCGATAGAAAGTAAGAGAGAAGAAGCAATCGAGTATTTTAAATTGGATGCCAAAAAGAAAACGCTATTGGTTCTTGGAGGAAGTTTAGGAGCAAGAAGAGTCAATCAGTTAATAGAAAAAGAACTGAGTAAAATTCAGGCTCAAGGAGTGCAAATTATCTGGCAATGTGGAAAATTGTATTTTGAAGAATATAAAAAATACAATTCAGAGCAAGTTCAAGTAGTTGCTTTTATTGAAAGAATGGATTTTGTTTACGCTGCTGCAGATATTATTATCTCGCGAGCTGGAGCTTCTTCGGTATCGGAATTGTGTATAGTTGGGAAGCCGGTCATTTTTATTCCTTCGCCTAATGTGGCCGAGGATCATCAAACTAAAAATGCAAAAGCTATTGTAGATAAAAAAGGGGCACTTTTGCTAAAAGAATCACAATTGGATTCGGAATTTAGTCTCGTTTTTGAAGCTTTGTTAAAAGATAAAGAAAAACAAACGCAGTTAAGTGAAAACATTAAAGAGCTCGCTTTGCCTGAAGCAACAATGCAAATTGCTGACGAAATTGTAAAATTAATTAGAAAGAACTAATCAGAAATAAATTTAGTAATTATGAACTTAAACCAAATACAAAATGTCTATTTTATCGGTATCGGTGGTATCGGTATGAGCGCTTTGGCACGTTATTTTAAGTATATTGGAAAACAAGTTTCTGGTTATGATAAAACGCCAACAATTTTAACCAATGAGTTAATTAAAAGCGGTATTGCGATTCATTTTGATGATGATATCAATAGGATTCCTAAAGATTATTACGTCGAAAATACTTTGGTTATTATTACGCCAGCTGTTCCAATAACACACTCGGAGTGGAATTACTTTTTAGAACGTGATTATCAAGTTAAAAAAAGAGCAGAAGTTTTAGGTATAATTACTAAAGATACTTTTTGTTTTGCTGTTGCAGGAACGCACGGAAAAACTACAACTTCTAGTATTTTAGGGCATATTTTGCACGAAAGTGGTGCTGATGTTACGGCATTTATTGGTGGAATTGTAGAGAATTACAATTCGAATTTAATAGGAAGTGGAAAAACCGTAACCGTTGTTGAAGCTGATGAATTTGACCGTTCCTTCTTGCATTTACATCCAAATATTGCTTGTGTGACGTCTATGGATGCAGATCATTTAGATATTTATGGAACTAGTGATGCTATCAAAGAATCGTTTACGGAATTTGCTAATAAAGTTGAAGATAAAACTAAATTGTTTATTACTACTGATTTGCCTCTTTCTGGTGTGACGGTAGGCGTGAATGAGGAAGCGGTTTATAATGCTTTTAATATTAGAATAGAAGATGGTAGTTATGTTTTTGATGTAAAAACACCGAAAGAAGTTTTAAAAGATTTTCGTTTTGGATTACCAGGAAGGCATAATTTGATGAATGCTTTAATGGCCCTTGCGATGGCAGTAAATTTCGGTACCCCAACCGATGCCATTGCAAGGGCCTTAGCTTCGTTCAAAGGAATAAGAAGGCGTTTTTCTTATCAAATTAAAACAGAGAATTTAGTTTATATTGATGATTATGCACATCATCCAACAGAAATAAATGCAGTGCATCAGGCGGTGAGAGAATTGTATCCAAATAAAAAAGTATTAGCTGTTTTTCAGCCGCATCTTTTTAGTAGAACAAAAGATTTTGCAGATGATTTTGCAAAAAGTCTTTCGCAATTTGACGAGGTACTTTTGATGGATATTTACCCTGCACGAGAATTGCCTATGGAAGGAGTAACTTCTGAGTGGTTGTTGTCTAAAATGGATAATGTAAATAAAAAAATAGTTTCGAAAGAAGATTTAATAGCAAATCTATTGAAAAGTGATGCTCCAATAATAGTTACAATTGGTGCAGGTGATATTGGTGAAATGGTACAGGCAATTAAAAACGCTTTAAATGAAAAAAATATTTAATTGGACAAACGTAAGATTAATCCTGATGTCAGGGTTGGTTGTTTTTCTTTTTTCGTTTACATCTAAGCGAAATGAGAAGAGAAAAGTAGCTAAAATTAAGGTAGTTTTTGTAGGAGAAAACAATCTTTTTATCAAAGTAGAGGCGGTTAATAAATTGTTAATAGAAAATACGGACAACCCCTTAGGTATTGAAAAAGATAAATTAGATTTGAATAAGCTGGAAAGAAAGCTGGATTCAAATGCGATGATTGACGAATCAGATGTTTTTGTAAGTATCGATGGCGTTCTAAAAGCGGTTGTCAAGCAAAAGACTCCTGTAGCTAGAGTGGTGAATGGTTTAGAATCTTTTTATGTTGATTATAAGGGGGGTAAGATGCCATTGTCGGATAATTTTACAGCTAGAGTTCCTCTGGTTTCGGGGAATGTAAATGGTAAAAATGAAGAGAAATTAGCACAATTGTTTCGCGCGATTTATGAAGATGATTTTTTGAAAAAAAACATCATTGCGATTCAAGTTATGCCCAATGCTAGCTTAAAAATGTTCAATAGGAATTACGATTACCAAATAGATTTTGGTAGTATGGTAGATTTTGAAACAAAATTTAAGAACTATAAAGCTTTTTTTCAAAAGGCAGTTTTAGATAGTACATTGTATAAATATAAGAAGATTGATCTCAGGTTCACAAAACAAGTAGTTTGCACTAAATAATAGAAAATGGAAAAAGAGAATATTGCAGTAGGTCTAGATATAGGGACAACCAAAATCGTTGCCATGATAGGTAAAAAAAATGAGTATGGTAAGTTAGAAATTTTGGGAGTTGGAAAATCCAAAAGTCTAGGAGTGGCTAGAGGCGTGGTTAATAATATTACACAAACCATTCAATCTATCCAGCAAGCAATAAATGAAGCGGAAAATAATTCAGGTTATAAAATTAAAGATGTTGTAGTAGGAATAGCGGGTCAGCACATCCGTAGTATTCAACATACCGATTACATTAGCAGAAGTAATCCCGAAGAAGTAATTGGTGGTGATGATATTCAATTGCTAATTGATCAGGTGAATAAATTGGCTATGTTACCAGGTGAGGAAATTATTCACGTATTACCTCAGGAATTTAAAATTGATGGGCAATCGGAAATTAAAGAGCCTATCGGAATGTACGGTGGAAGATTAGAATCAAGTTTTCACGTTGTGGTAGGTCAGGCATCGTCTATACGTAACGTAGGACGTTGTATTCAGAGTTCTGGTATAGAATTGTCAGGATTGACTTTAGAGCCATTAGCTTCGTCTGATGCCGTTTTGAGTCAAGAAGAAAAAGAAGCTGGTGTAGCTTTAATCGATATTGGTGGTGGAACAACTGATTTGGCCATTTTTAAAGATGGAATCATTCGTCATACAGCAGTAATTCCTTTCGGAGGAAATGTAATTACTGATGATATCAAAGAAGGCTGTTCTATTATAGAAAAACAGGCTGAATTATTGAAAGTGAAATTTGGTTCGGCTTGGCCAGGAGAAAATAAAGACAATGAAATTGTTTCTATTCCTGGATTAAGAGGAAGAGAACCAAAGGAAATTTCGTTGAAAAATTTATCAAAAATTATTCACGCAAGAGTAGTTGAAATAATCGAACAAGTTTTTACAGAAGTAAAAGCATACGGTCATGAAGATCCGAGAAAAAAACTAATTGCAGGAATAGTTCTTACTGGTGGTGGAGCTCAATTGAATCACATTAAACAATTGGTGGAGTATATTACAGGAATGGATACTAGAATTGGATATCCTAATGAGCATTTGGCAGGAAATTCAGATGAAGAATTCTCAAGTCCATTATATGCAACTGCTGTTGGTTTGGTAATGAATAGTATTTGTAATAATACGCAAAGTGCTATTAGAAAAGAAGAAGTAGTAGCTCAGCGAGTGGTTTACCAACGTGAGCCAGTTGTCGAAACTGTAGAACGAATTCAGCATGAAGTAGAACAAGTGGAAACACAAAGTTATTCTAATAAAAAAGAAGAGTCAACAGGCGAGAAGATTAAGCGTTCTTTCTTTGATCGATATGTTGATAAGATTAAAGATTTTTTAGATAACGCAGAGTAGTAAGAAAAGAAGAATAATACAAAATATATTAATATCAAAATACCAAATAATATGACGAGCAACTCAGAATTTGGAAGTATTTCATTTGATTTACCTAAAAATCAATCAAATGTAATAAAAGTAATAGGTGTAGGTGGAGGAGGAAGTAATGCAATCAATCACATGTTCAAGCAAGGAATCAAAGGAGTTGATTTCATTGTTTGTAATACGGATTCGCAAGCATTACAAAACAGTTCGGTTCCCAATAAAATTCAATTAGGTGTTAACCTAACGGAAGGACTTGGAGCAGGAGCTAATCCAGATGTAGGGCAACAATCGGCTATTGAAAGTATTGCTGATATCGAAAAGATATTGGATCGTGGTACTAAGATGGTTTTTATTACAGCTGGAATGGGTGGAGGTACCGGAACTGGTGCAGCCCCTGTAATTGCTCAACTGGCTAAAGAAAGAGAAATTCTTACCGTAGGTATTGTAACCTTGCCGTTTACTTTTGAAGGGAAAGTGCGTCAAGAGCAAGCGCTTATTGGAATTGAAAAATTACGTAAACAAGTGGATTCTTTAATTGTTATCAATAATAACAAATTAAGAGAAGTATATGGAAATCTTGGTTTTAAAGCAGGATTCTCAAAAGCAGATGAAGTTTTGGCAACAGCCTCAAGAGGAATTGCCGAAGTAATTACGCATCACTATACTCAAAATATCGATTTACGTGATGCTAAAACGGTATTAGCAAATAGTGGAACTGCTATCATGGGTTCGTCTGTTGCTTCAGGTGAAAACAGAGCTAAAGAAGCAATTGTTGCCGCTTTAGATTCTCCATTATTGAATGATAACAAAATTACAGGAGCCAAAAACGTATTGTTGCTCATCGTTTCTGGATCTAACGAGATTACCTTAGATGAAATTGGTGAGATTAATGACCACATTCAAAACGAAGCTGGTTATAATGCTAATATCATCATGGGAGTTGGTGAAGATGATACTTTAGGTGATGCTGTTGCAGTAACTATTATTGCTACAGGTTTTGATATTGAACAACAAAATGGAATTGTAAATACAGAGCCAAAAAAAATTATTCATACTTTAGAGGATGAGCAAAGAAGTGTTCATAATCTAAGTAGTAATACAGTGGCTGGTTTTGATTTGAATATTGATAAACCAGTAACTAAAACTGAAGATAGAGTTGTTTTTGAATTAGTTGATGAGGAGGAAGAAATTGTGGTAGCTCCTGTTACTCCAGTAGCAGTAGAACCAGTAATTCCAGTTTCGGGAAACGAAGAGTTGATGGCAATGTCTGAATTTATTAAAAATATAGATGTTACTTTCGAAATTGTTTCTCCAATAAAAGAAGAAGAATTTACATTTTCTACTCCAAAAGTAGAAGAAGTAAAACAACAATTTGTTGAACAACCAAAAGCAATCGAAAAACAAGAACAAACTTCTTTTTCTTTTGATTTGCCTCTTCTTAAATCAGAGCCTGTTAAATCAGAACCAATTCAAGAAAAAGAAGAGAAAATTTTGTTTGAATTAACTAATGAAACAAAAGAAATAAAAGTTAATCAAGCAGTTCAATTTGTACCTGTTACTGAATTATCAGATAAAGGAGTAATTAGATATTCTCTTGAAGAATATATGGATGCTGAAAATGAATTATCAGCTGCTAAACCAGTTGCGGTAGTTGAGGAAGTAATTCCTGAGGAGTTGAATATTACAATGAAAAAAGTAGAATTAGCTCCAAATGATTTTTCTAATGCTGAAGATATTTCTCCTATCGAAATGACAATAGAAGAGACGTTGCGTTTAAGAGCTGATGAAAGAAGAAAAAAGTTAAAAGAATTCAACTATAAGTTTCATAATAACGTTTCTAAGATTGATGAGTACGAAAAGGAACCAGCCTACAAAAGGTTAGGTATTGATATTTCAAACAATCAAACGAATAATGCCAATTCAAGAATTTCAGTTGGAACAGATAGTAATAACGATTTACAATTGCGTTCAAACAATTCTTATTTGCATGATAATGTAGATTAGTAAACGCTATTCCTTATACAATAACCCGAAAATTGCATTTAATTTTCGGGTTATTTTTTTTATCTTCGCACAGGTTTTGGGTTTGGTTGATGCTGGTTAAAGAGCTTATTTTCTTTTAAAAGATTCAATTTATTCAAACAAATGTAATAACAAAGCAGTATTGCTTATAAATAATACACACACAATGAGTTTATCAGTACGAATCATGGACGATATCAAGACAGCCATGAGAGCCAAAGATACAGTAGCATTAGAAGCTTTAAGAGCAATAAAATCAGAATTATTATTGGCTCAAACTGCTTCTGGTTCTAAAGAAGAGATTTCTAAAGAAGAGGAAATTAAATTGTTACAACGTTTAGTGAAAACTCGTAAAGAAAGTGCTAGAATTTTTACAGAACAAAATCGCCCTGATTTAGTAGAGCCAGAATTAGCTCAAGTTGCTGTAATTGAGAAGTTCTTGCCAGCTCAATTGAGTGAAGAAGAAATAGAAGCTGTAATTGCTAAAATTATTGCTGAAACTGGAGCTTCTGGAATTGCTTCTATGGGTAAAGTAATGGGATTGGCTTCTGCACAATTAGGAGGAACAGCTGAAGGAAAAACAGTTTCTACTCTTGTAAAAAAATTATTAGTATAAATAATTTTAGACTTTAGAGTTCAGATTTTGATTGATAATCTAAAATCTGAATTCTAAAATCATAAATAAACTGACTGCGTAGTTCAACTGGATAGAATATCAGATTTCGGCTCTGAGGGTTGCAGGTTCGAACCCTGCCGTGGTCACTTATTAAAAGCATAAAGCTTCAAAAATAGTCAAGTTATTTTGATTATTTTTGAAGCTTTATTTGTTTTAACTGTACTTGATTTATAGGGAATTAGTTGTCGGAAAAAAAAGTAGAAAAAAAATACTGAGTTTTAAGAAGATGTATCAAGTTTTTGAATTGAATACTGTTTTAGTAGATAAGTAAGAAATGAAAAGTAATGAGTTTTTTATTCACTCCGTTCATCTACTATAATTTAGAAACCTCTGGAGTTTTCAATTTTGGATGTCTTTTTCCATAATAATTTATTTAATCTGACCTGTGTTTTTATCATTACATCTTTTTAGGAATTGTTTTTTGGTTTAAAGTATCGAATGGTATTTTTTTATTTTAGATTATAATTGGACATTTTTTGAATTAGAATTTGTAATTAACAACACTTAATTTTCGGTTTGAAATATGTTTTTTTAATTGAAGAGAGGATTTTCAAATTTGTTTCTTGTTTTCTTGATAGGCAATTATTACAAAATAAAGCGAGAGTAATTATGTTTTCTTTTTGTTGTCGATTTTTATAAAAAAACTTCTAGTTGAAATAAGTGAAATTAGAAAAATAAGCTTGTTTTGTTATTAAAAATGGCGAAACAGATGTATTTTTTTGAGTTATTCTTTAAATATTGATAAATATCGAAATAAATATGGAAAATAATTTTATAGATGTACAAAATATTTAGCTTTGTAAAGCACTATATGTGTAGTGGTTTTATTTAGAATGGAAGACAAAAAAAAAGATATTTTTCTGTGGAGTCAAATTAAAAAAGGAGATACTAATGCTTATCATACATTGTATGATCGGTATATAAATGTACTTTTTAGTTTTGGTATGCAATATACTAAAGATGAAAATTTGATACAAGATGCAATACATGATATTTTTGTAGAATTATATCGCTATCGTATGACTATTGCAGAAGTTGTTGATATAAAATCATATTTATTTAAAACGCTACAGCGAGATATTTTTAAAAAACTAAGAATACAAAGTAGAAATATAAAGTTTGATACTATAAATGATACTTTTAATGCTATCGAGTCCATTGAAGATTCATTAATCTATGATGAAACTGTATTTCAGAGAAATAATAAACTGGCTTCTGCTTTAACCTCACTCACTAAAAAACAGAGACAAGCACTAGATCTTCGCTTTAGTGATAACCAATCTTATGAAGAGATTGCTTTAATTTTAGGGATTAATTTAGAATCTTGTAGGACGCTCATATACAGATCTTTAAAGGAGTTGAGAAAGAAACTTTAATAAAACTTTAAAAAAACATTAATTTTTTTGTCTATGTTTTTACTTTTTTAATCTCTTAACAATATAGAGAATCTAAAAAGAAAACAAATTGTACCCAAATTTTAAAAATATATCTGAAGAAAATAAAGCTGCTTTAAAGGCAAGAATCGCTGAAAGTATAGCTTACAATCAAAAAATTGTCAAAAGAAAAAGACTTCGTACTATTTCTTGGAGTATGGCAGCTATTTTTTGTATTTGCTTAGGAATTGCAGTTGTTTTTGAACAGCAACAAAAAGTTGTAAGTCCTTTAGAGAAATTTGCGAATACTGGGAGTACTAAAAGCGATGCTTTTGAAAAAGAAAGAGAAGTTAAACTGGTACTGTCAGGGCAGCAAGTAATAACTATTCCCGATAGTACAACAATTGTTTATAATGCTACAGGAGATAAGATTAATTTGAAAAACAAACAGATTGATCAAAAAAACGGAACAGAGTTACAATTCAATACCGTACTAGTTCCTTATGGAAAAAGAGCTCATCTGAGTTTGTCAGACGGAACCTTGGTTTGGTTAAATTCAGGTTCTAGACTAGTTTATCCTACTGTATTTACAGCTGAAACGAGAGAAGTGTTTTTAGAAGGAGAAGCTATTTTTGATGTTGCTCACAATAAAGAAAAACCTTTTTTTGTAAAGGCTGCTAATGATTATAGTGTTCAGGTTTTGGGTACTTTATTCGATGTAAGTTGTTATGTTAATGATAATAAAATATCTACAGCTTTATTAAGAGGTAAAGTTCGTGTAACGCAAACCAAAAAAAGTCTTTTAGGAAATACATTTTTACAAAAAGACATATTGCCTGGAATGATTGCTGTATTGGATAAGAAAGCCAATAAACTTACTACTATTTCACAAGATGTTACTTCATTATTTTCATGGAGAAATGGCTATTACGAATTTGCTAAGCAACCACTTCCTGATGTATTAGAAAAATTGACAAGGTATTACAATATCTCTTTTGAGATAAAAAATAACACACATCAAAATGAAACTTATTCGGGAGCTTTCAACCTTAGTGAAGATATTGATAAAGTGATTATGACTTTAGAAACCACGACGGGTTTAAATTTTGATTATGACGTAAAAACAAAAAGAATAACTATTCACTGAAACTAATTGACTTTAAACTAATCGATGCCTATGATAGAATAAAATAAATAAGATTACACAAGACTAGATAAAACCAATAAAAAAAGCCAAAAGATGTTCCAGCATCCTTTGGCCATGTAAAATTTTAATTGCATTTGCAATTATTTAAATAACAAAACAAAATTATGAATAAAAATCATGATATAGGATTTCTTTTGCCTAAAAAAATTATCAACCTTACTTTTATTTTTCTTATGAGAGTATTCATTTTAGTTCTGTATTTAGGATTAACCAGTATCTACGCAAATGTTGCTAAGGCACAAAATGAAATTGCTGTTAAGGTTGAAGGAGCTTCATTGCAAAAACTTTTTGCGGCTATACAGCAAAAAAGTGATTACGTTATTTTTTATAATGATGATTTATTATCGTCTTCTAAAAAAGTTAGTTTGAATGAGTATGGTACGGTGCCAGAAATATTAAACTCAGCTTTGATGAATACAGGATTAACATATAGTGTTATTGATAAACAAATAGTTATAAAGAAAAGTGAAGTTGTTCAGCAAGAACAATACGAACTTAAAGGTATTGTTACAGATGAATCTAGAAAACCATTAATAGGAGTTAATGTGTTTTTAATTGGCCAACAAACTTGGGATATTACTCGTGAAAAAGGAGACTATAGAATAATGGTATCTGCCTCTGATTCCATTCGTTTTGAATATTTGGGCTACAAATCAAAGACAATTAGTGTCAAAAATAAAAAAGTAATCAACATAGTTTTAGAACCTCGCGTAGAGGTATTAGAAGACTTAGTTGTGGTTGCTTCAAACGGTTATACAGATATTCCAAGAGAAAGAGTAACAGGCTCGTTTGAAGTTATGGGAGCCAAAGAGCTGGCAGAAATTCCTACAGTAGATATTGCATCAAGACTGGAGGGAAAAATGGCAGGGGTAAAAGTAGATCCAAAAACAGGTTCTATTTCTGTTAGAGGAACCAATAATTACAGTAGTATAAGTAGTCCGTTAATCGTAATTGATGGTTTTCAACAGTCTCAAAACGATTTTAAATTTAGTAAAAGAAGTGTATCTGGATCTTCTATCTTAAGTTATCTTAATCCGGATGATGTGGAAAGTATTACCGTTTTAAAAGATGCAGCAGCAGCAGCTATTTGGGGATCTGAAGCAGCTAATGGAGTAATTGTAGTTACCACAAAAAAAGGTAGAAAAACAGATGCTGTAATTAGTTTTAACAGTTCTACGACGATAGGTGAAAAAATGGATTTGGGTAAACTGCGTGTAATGAACACAGCACAATACATAGATTATGAAAAAAGTTTAGTATCTGGTGGGTTTATTGTGGACAACATTAATAATACTTTTGATTCTGGTGCAGCCAAAAATCCAAGTGCCGCTCAGGAAATTATGTTCCAACAACAAAGAGGAACAATTTCTATAGCAGAAAGAGATCAATTGTTAGATAAGTTAGCACAAAATGACAATTTGGGTCAGATTAATAAATACTTATTAAGAAACTCAGTAACCAGACAATATGATTTATCTGTTAGTGGTGGAAGTGATAAAAGTACATACTACTTATCTTTAGGATATAACAAAGACGACGCAGCGATGAGAGGGAATGAATCCCAGTCCTATAATATTACTTTAAATAACTCATTTCAGCTTAAAAGTTTTTTAAAATTAAATACAGGAATGAATTACGTCTCTAGTACTTTTCAGGAAAATAATACTGCTAATGAAGCATTGTCAAACGTATCAAGTACTGCCTTGCGACCTTATGATATGCTTGCAGATGAAAATGGAAACGGAATTGATCGTTATATTATTTTTAGACCAGAAATAGCAAAAGCATTTGAAAGCAAAGGATATTTGCCTTGGACTTATAACTATTTAGATCAGTTAAATTACTCGAACGTAATTACCAAAGGGGAAAATTTAAGATTAAACGCTAGTTTGACCGCCACAGTAAACAGTTGGTTGAATTTTGAAGCTTCGGGTATGTACACTTCAATTGGGAATAAAACTAGGACATTAAATGAAGTTGAAAGTTATTTTACCAGAAATTTAATTAACGAGGCCACTTCTGTAAATAGTGCTGGCAAATTGGTCTATGGTATTCCTGTAGGAGGTTATTTGAGTAATTCAGTATCTTCTAATAATTCTCAAAGTATGCGTTTTCAAATGAATATCAACAAAAACTTCAATGAAAATAATGGCTTACACTTTTTAGCTGGTTCAGAAATCAGAGAAGAACGCAGAGAAAGTTCTGGACAAAAATTTTATGGTTACGATGTAGATACAAATGCTGGACAAACTGTAAATCCGACTACATATTACACTACAATTTATGGTTGGGATACTTATTTAGGAAGTTCTGATAACAGCATAAGCAAATATAGAGAGCGCTTTTTATCGTATTACGGATTAGGTTCTTATGATTATATGAATAGGTATCACGTGTCAGGTAGCGTACGTTTTGATGATTATAATTTATTGGGAGCTTCAAGAAAAACCAGAGCATTACCACTATGGTCAGCAGGTGGTAAATGGGATATTAATAAAGAGTTTTTCTTAAGAGAAGTGAGCTGGTTAAACAATTTATCTGCCAGAGCAACTTATGGTAAAGCAGGAAGTGCACCTACTGGTGGTTATGGAAGCAGAAGTCCTATTATTAGCGTTGGATCAGTTGATTATTATACACAATTACCAACTGCCAGTATATCATTGCCGGAAAATCCTGAAATTAAATGGGAAACGACAGCAACGCTTAACTACGGTTTAGATTATTCTCTTTTTAATAATCGTTTAAACGGAAGTATTGATTTTTACTATAAAAAAACAAATGATATTGTTGCTAATGTCCCACATAACCCAACATATGGCTGGTCTTATTTAAACTACAATACAGCTTCGCTTAAAGGACATGGTCTTGATTTAAGCATTGGAGGACTGATCATAAATAAAGCTTTTAAATGGAACAGTAATTTCAATTTTTCGTATAATACTAATGAGGTTACAGACACTCGTTATGAAATTACTACGACAAATCAGTATTTATCGGGAACTGCAATGTTGGGTCATACTATAGGCGCCCTTTATGCTTATCAATGGGCTGGTCTTGATGATAAAGGTCAATCTACTGTTGCTAAAAAAGATGGTACAATTATCAAATCTACTCAAGGTATTGCACTAATCGATAAAGACGATTTGAAATATATGGGAACTACTGTTGCACCTTATTTTGGTGGATTGATGAACAGTTTTTCTTACAATAATTTCAAATTAGGTGTTCAGCTTACTTATTATATGGGTAGCGTATTTAGAAATCCAGTATTACAAAATTATCCTACTTATGTAGGTGTACAAAGTGGTGCTGTAGCAAAAGATGAATTGGTTGCTCAACGATGGAGACAAGCTGGAGATGAGGCTAATACAAATGTTCCAGGTTTGGCTAATATTAACTATAATAGTTTGAATCGTTTCCAGATGGCAGATATCAATGTACTTCCAGCAGACAATGTTAGACTACAGCAAATTTCTTTAGGTTACAACGTTCCTTCAAAGTTTTTAGACAAGACATTTATGAAGTCTTTGAGTTTTAATTTTGTAGCGAGAAATTTGGGATTATTATGGATTAAGAATGATTTAGGTATTGATCCTCAATACTTGTCAACCAGCAATTATAATACGCTTGCACCACAACGCAATTACACCTTACAGTTAAATTGTAGTTTTTAATTTTAAAAAATAGATTTATGAAATTTCTAAAATTCACACTATATATTTTCCTACCAATGCTTTTATTAAACTCTTGTAGAGATTATGTTGAAGTAGAACCCGTTGGAAACAGCAGAGTCTTAAAATACACTTCTGATTACAGAGGTTTAGCCAATAATTACAGTATTTTTAGTTATTCAGGAGGAGTTTATCTGTTAGCCAATGCTGATGTAGATTTTCCAACTGCTTATCAAAGTACCGTTAATACAATTTGGTCAAATAGTTATACTTGGCAAGAGACTATATATAACTCTTCGCAAAGTGATTCTGATTGGAATAATTTGTATCAGACTATTTATTACACAAATGTTATCATTGATGGTGTGATGGATAGTGAAATAGGGACAGAGGCAGAAAAAAAAGAGATTTACGCCGAAGCATTAGTGCATAGAGCATTTGCTTATTTACAGCTAGTCAACACCTATGGGCCACAATTTGACCCAACTACTAATAATTCAGGAAAAGCAGTACCATTATTATTGCAACCACTCCTGTTTTCTTCCTTAGAAAGAAGTACTGTAGGAGAAGTGTATGACCAAATTATTTCTGATTTACAAGTCGCTTTGTCTAATGATATTCAAGACACAGCCAGCTTTAATGTTCTGCCTTCAAAAACAGCTGTATATGCATTACTAGCTCGAACTTATTTGTATATGGGGTCTTACCAATTGAGTTTGGACAATGCTCAAAAAGCACTTGAAATGCAAAGTGGTTTAATTGATTTAAGCACTTTTGCCTCGGCATATAGCTATCCTGTTTTATTAAATAATCCAGAGGTTATATTTTCGAAGACCTTGCAAACTTCTTATAACGGTGCCCCATTATCCGATGAGCTTTTAAGCAGTTATGAAAGTAATGATTTACGTTATAATTATTACACGGTAGCTGGTACCGATTTTACAGGTAGAGCATTTGGAATTGCAAGATATAGTTATACAAATGGGGTAAATATTGGAGTATCTGTTCCAGAAATGTATTTGATTTCTGCCGAGTGTTATGCTAGATTAGACAATGTTCAAAAAGCAATAGATAATTTAAATATCCTTAGAGCAAAAAGATATGCAACAGCTGCAAACTATCAAGTTAGTGCAACAACAAAAGCAGAGGCTCTGAATTTAGTTCTAGAAGAGCGTCAAAAAGAGTTTATTGGTAGAGGATTCCGTTGGTTTGATCAACGCAGATTAAATTTAGATCCTGCTTTTCAAAAAACATATACTAGAGTTTTTAAAGATCAAACTTATACTCTTGAACCAAATAGTGATGGTTATGTGTTTCCAATACATCAAAATTATATTGATTTAAACCCAGAGTTGGGTAACTAAAAAAAACAATAATGTTAAAAAAAACAATAAAGATCAAATTTTTAGTACTCGCATTTTTTGCTTTTACCTTAACTGTTTTAAGTCAAGAAAACAAGTTGAGATTATCTGGAATGGTCGAAATGCCAATTACGGGATCAACTTTAAATATGACTTATGATTCAAAAGGTGGCCCGTTAGAAAATGTTAAGGATATAAATGGATATGCCTATGTTTTTAATGATTACAAATGGGAAATAGAAGACCTTAAAATAAAAAAAAACGGTGCGGTATGGAATGTAGCATATACAATTCCATCCGACTGTGCTTTTATGGCTTTTAAATTCTATGGCAATACAGAAAATGGAATTGTTACAGACACAGGAGATGATAAAGGGTATCTTCTAACGGCTTTTACGGAAGCTAAAACAAAAGTGGCAGGAGCTGATTTAGCTTGGGCAACGTTTAGAAATAAGGATTTTAACAGTCAATTTAGTGGTTATTTTAAGGATTTCTCAATTACTGGAGATGCTTCTGAATATTGGTTGAAAAAAGAAGTGGCAGATCATCCTGAAAATTTCCCAAAAGTAATAGACAGCTATATCAAGATACTGAAAGTTCAAAAACCAGAGAAATTTGATGAATTGGGACACCGTTTTTTAGGTAGTTTTACAAAGAAACTAAACGGTCAGCCAGAAGCCCTTTTTATAAAAGTTCGTAATTTATACTTATTTGATCTTAATGATAAAGTAAAAGCAGATTCATTGGAAACGGTTATTAAAAAACAATTTCCTAAAGGTGAGTACGAGCGTTTTGGAGCTTTTAGAAAGATTGCTCCAATAGCAGATGCAGAAGCAAGACATAAAGCTGTTCTTCAATTTTTAGCTGATTTCCCGTATAGTAAGGAAGTTCCTGCTACACAAAGCTATTTATATGACAATGCTACAAAGATGTTATTTGTGTACTACTTTGAAAACAAAGACTATCAGTCTGCTTTAAAGTTAATTCCAACGATGAATTTTGCTTCCTTAAATGATTGTTATCATCAAACAATTGCAAAAGCATTATATGTAAAATCAGTTGATCCAGCAGTTTTAGAGACTTTGGCAGTACCAATGATTAAGGGGATGCAAGAAAAGATAAATGATTTATCTTATGTGCAAGGGATTTATTGGTCACCAAATCAGGCAACAGAAAATGCTAAGAATCAATTAAATATTCAATTGGTGATACAAATTCGTTTATTCAATACACTCAAAAAATACAAAGAAGTTTTAGATTGTTTTGAATTGTTGCCAGTAGAGAAGCGTTACGAAAAAGCAGGTGTCAATGACATTTATGTTTCAGCTTTAGAAGCATTGAATAAACCTATTATCGAAGTTTTGAAAAGCGCCGCTCGTGCCAATACATTGTCAGATGCATTAACAGAAAAGTTAAAGAATTTGTACCTAAAAGAAGGTAAAAATGAAAGTGATTTTCCTGCTTACCTTGAAAAACTAAAGAAAGAAAACAATGCTGCTGATAAAATTACTTTAATGGATCCAGTTCCAGCTCCTGCAATTAAAGTAGAATCTTTTGATGGTAAATCAAAACAGTTAGCGCTTGATAAAGGAACAATTGTCGTAATTGACTTTTGGGCAACCTGGTGTGGCCCTTGTAAAAAAGCGTTACCTGCTATGCAGAAATTAGTTGATAATTATAAAGATGACAAAAAAGTTGAATTCTATTTTATAAGTACACAGGAGACGAAGCAATCTTATAAAAAAGAAGCTATGGCGTACTTAAAAGACAAAGGATACAAATTAGATGCATTTTTTGATGTTATTAAAAAAGAAGGTGGTACAAACAATGAATCATTTTCAAAATATGCTGCTATTTTTAAATCTAGCGGAATACCAAGAAAAGTAATTATTAAAAACGGACAGATTCGTTTTACTTCAGAAGGTTATTCAGGAAATCCCGGTCAGTTGATAGATGAACTTACGGATGTTATTGATACTTTAAAGAAAGAATAGTTTTTCTTTCAAAACCTACATAATTATGAAAAAAACAATAATACTGTGTGTGCTCTTTTTGAGCATACACGGTTTATTTGCACAAAAAATTGTTGATGAGCAAGCGTACCAACAGTGGAAACGAATAGATAAAAAAGGGCTGTCCTACAATGGAAACTGGATGTTCTATGGAACTGTTTTTCAGGATATAGAAAAGGCAAATACTAATCAAGTAGTTGTTCAGCAAGTACCTAAGGGAAAACGCCTAGTTTTCGATAATGCAAGCGATTTAAAATTTATTGGTCAAAAAGATTGGATACAATATAGTGTAAAGGACAGTACGTTTTTATACAATTTAAAATCAGATCGTAAGATATTGTGGAAAACAAAGGCTTACACCAATGCGCTTTCGGGTACAGATATGTTGTATTACACGCACCCAGAAACTAAATCGAACACGGCAGGGATCTGGTTACAACGTCTTGTGTGTTATAATTTAGAAAGTAATGATAGTTTGTATATCAGCAATGTAAAATCTTTTCGATTTTTAAAAAGTGCAAAATCAATTGTTTATGCTCAGGTAAATGAGGGTAAAGTTTTTTTGAAAAAAGGAATACTTGGGGGAAAACAACAAACGTTGTATAGTGCAAATGTTGCCGATTTTGGAGACTTTGAGTTAAATAAAGAACAAAACGGAGGAACATTCACACTTAGTGAAAAGCAAAATGGAGATTTCAATTTGCTATATTATTTTAATTTAAAAACCAATTCAGTTCATCAAATATTAAATTTTGATGATATAAAAATAAATGAGGAAGGATATTCTGTTTTAAAAGTTCCTTATGCGATAGATGATGCTACTTCCTTCATTCAGTTGCAATTAAGAGCTGATAATCGCTTGGATAATGAGAGAATTCCAAAATCAAATGTTGAAATTTGGAGATCTGCTCAAGGAACTATGGAACGAAGAACAGAACTTCTAAGAAAGACCAAAAACGCTCCAAGTGAGCAAAAATACCTCTATGATTTAAAAAATAAAAAAGAAGTAAAAGTAGCAAGTGTAGGACAGTACGATCAATTAATGATACCAGAATCGGGGAATTATAAGGGAATTTTTGCTATTGATAAAAATCCGTATAGTTTAGAAGTAGATTGGACATTCAATGAGAACTTTGATTTATTTTGGATAGATGCTTTATCGGGGCAATCTAAAAAAGTGGCAACTAGTATCTCTAATAATCCGAACTGGAATCCACAAGGAAGTTTTGCCGTTTACTATGATAATACACTAGAATCTTGGCTCGTTTTTGATAGCACTTCAGGCGTACTAGAATTCAAGAATTGTAGTTCTAAAATTCATTTTGCTGTCGCAAATCATCATATTGATATGGGTGTGACACATCCTGCTTATGGTTTGGCTGGATGGCTAGATGTGGGTAATACCGTATTGGTTTACGATGAGTTTGATATCTGGGCGATTGACCTAACCAACCGAAAAGCGCCTTATTCGCTTACAAAGGGTTATGGTAGAAAAAACAAGATTACATTACGCATCAATAATTCTGCTTATGGTGGTGATTTATCAGGTAAAAAATCCATTGTTTTAACAGGATTTGACAATGTGAATAAATCAAAAGGCATTTACAAGTTTGCCAATAACACCGTTACCAAGTTAGCGGTAGCACCAAACTATAATGTCTCCATAGAGGCTACATCAGACGATAATTCAAGTGTTTTATTTTCTAAAGAAAGTTATACAATTTTTCCAGATTTATGGTGGGGAACATCTGAATTTAGTAAACAACAACAAATTACAGATGTTAATCCACAACAAAAAGAATATGCTTGGGGAACTTCAAAATTAATTTCTTGGAAAGATTTTAACGGAAAAGAAAATCAAGGGAACTTGTATCTTCCAGACAATTATGACGCTAAAAAAACATATCCAGTAATCGTTCACTTTTATGAAAAGCATACTCAAAAATTAAATCAATATCAGCTGCCTGAAAACAGTACTTCAAACATTAATATTCCTTCGTATGTGAGTAGAGGGTATATTGTTTTTCAGCCAGATGTACATTATACTTATGGAAAACCAGGAAACAGTGTGTATAATGATGTAATAAGTGGTGTTGATTATCTAATCGCACAAGGAATTACGGAGAAAGGTAAAATTGGAATTCAAGGACATAGTTTTGGAGGTTATGAAACATCATTTTTAATTACCAAAACCGATATTTTTAGTTGTGCTATTGTAGGTTCAGGGGTAAGTAATTTTACGGCCAATTATTTAACAATGCGCTCCAACGGACTTTCAAATATGTTTAAATATGAATCCGATCAATACCGTATGAGCGGATCTCTTTTTGACAACCTTGAAGCATACATTAAGAACTCTCCAATCTTTTTCGCCAAAAATGTTACAACTCCAGTACTTATTTTTCATAACGACAATGATCGTGCAGTTCCTTTTCAGGAGGGAATGGCTTTGTTTTTATCCCTTCGTCGTTTAGGCAAAGAAGCTTTGTTGATTAACTATAAAAACGAAAATCATACATTGGACCAAATAGAAAATCAAAAAGATTGGACCAACAAAATGCAACAGTATTTTGATTATTATTTAAAAGGAAGCAAGCGTCCAGATTGGATGTAAAAAGATTCAATCAAATAAAAAACAAGTATTGAAGTACTTGTTTTGAATAATCTATTAAAGAAAAAACAGCAATAATGAAAAAAACGATTTTCCTAGCCTCTTTTATGTTGCTGGGTTTAACCCCAATTTTGGCGCAGTTCAAGACAACTATTCCTTTGCGTAAAGACGTTGTACATGGTACTTTGAGTAACGGAATGCAATACTTTATTTTGCATAATGAATGGCCAAAAGAACGTACCGATTTTTATTTTGTACAAAATGTTGGTGCCATTTTAGAAGATGATAATCAAAACGGATTAGCTCACTTTTTAGAACACATGGCATTTAACGGAACAGAACATTTTAAAGGCAAAGGTATTATTGATATGCTTGCTAAACACGGCGTTACTTTTGGTAGAGATATTAATGCCTACACTGCACACGATGAAACGGTTTATAATATTAATAATGTTCCTGTAAATAATCCTGTTTTATTAGACTCTTGTTTATATATTTTACACGATTGGTCAGGTTTTTTATCTTTAAAGGACACCGAAATTGATGCTGAAAGAGGTGTAATACATGAAGAATGGCGTACCAGAAAAAATGCTGATTCAAGAATTCAATCGCAGTTAGAACCGGTTATTTACAATGGAGGAAAATATGCCAAAAGAGATGTTTTAGGAGATATGAATATTATTGATAATTTCAAATACAAACAACTTAGAGATTATTATAAAAAATGGTATTTACCCAATCATCAAGCGATTATAATTGTTGGGGATATTGATGTTGCAAAAATGGAACAGCAAATTAAATCAATAATGGAATCTATTCCAATGCCATCCAATGCAGCTGAACGAACTTATGAAACCATTCCTGATAATGCTGATTTATTATACAAACTAGCTGTTGATAAAGAAGCGCAGAGAACGACAATAGCATTAAATTTCAAAAAGAATAGACCACTTGTTCAGGATCTTGCTACTTTTGAAAATAATATTGCAGAAGGATTAGCTTTGCAAATGCTAAACAATCGTTTTAGAGAATATATTGTAAACAATGAAACGGCTTTACTTTCTGCAGGAGTTGGAAAATCAGATGTTACGCGTATGAATTCTTTTTTTACGTTGAATATAATTCCTAAAAACGGACAACTTTTAGAAGCATTCAAGCAAGGATATACAGAATATGAACGTGCCATTCAAAATGGTTTTACAAAAGAAGAGTTAGACCGTGTAAAAGAAAATACACGAACAGGTTATGAAAATCAATTAAAAAACAAGGATAAAATTGGCAATTCAAATTGGGCATCGCAGCTTCAAAGTTATTTTTTAGAAGCTTCGCCAGTGATGACTTTAGAAGATGAATCTGAATTTGTAAAAAGTACTTTATCTAAAATTGATGTAGATCAAATCAATAAAGTGTTTCGTGCATTTCCAACAGAAAAAAATCAAATTTTAACCGTTTCTGGACCTGATAAAGAAGATATTAAATATCCATCAGAATCTGATTATACCGCTATTATTAAAGCAGTAAATCAAGAGCAATTAACTCCTTACACTGAAACAATCAATGCTACCGCTTTAATTACTGAAAAATTAGAAGCAAAACCAATTGTTAAGAAGTTTGATATTAAAGGTGTAAAAGATGCCAAAGGCTATGTTTTGACTAACGGTGCCAAAGTAATTATCTATCCGACGACTCTAGCGCAAGATCAGATTCTTTTCTCTGCATTTAGCCCAGGTGGAATTTCATTAGTATCAGAAGCCGATTTGCCTTCAGCTCAAATTGCAACAACTCTGGCTAAAAGTTCTGGTTTAGGCGATTTTAAAAGTACCGATTTGCAAAAGCAAATGTCAGGAAAAACGATAAAGCTGAGTCCTTATATTGCCCAAAATTATGAAGGTTTTAGCGGAAGCACCATCAAAAAAGATTTGGGAACGTTGATGCAACTTACTTATCTTTATTTTACGCATCCTCGATTTGAACAACAATCTTATAAACGAATTATAGATTATTACAATAATTCTTTAGATAATGCCAGCGAAAACAATAATAAAGCTTTTGGTGATACAATTGCTTTATTAGATTCAAACCACAGTAAAAGAACCTTTCTTTTAAACAAAGAAAATTTGGAGCATTTGAAATTTGATACTGCTTCTAAAATTTTCCAAGAACGCATTACAAACGCTTCTGATTTTACTTTTGTTTTTGTGGGTAATGTTAACGAAAATGATTTGGAAACAATCAATAAGTATCTAGGAAATGTGCAAGGAAACCATACCCAAGAAAAATACATCGATCATAAAATAGGAATGGCAAAAGGCGTTGCAAAAGATGTTTTGGTTCGAGAAATGAATGTTCCTAAAACCAGTATTTATGTACATCTTGAAAATAAAGAAGTTTCTTTTTCGGAGAAAAAACAAATCATGGCCTATATGTTGTCTCAATTGCTTGACAAGCGTTATTTAGAAAAAATCAGAGAAGACGAAGGAGGAAGTTATGGTGTGCAAGTTTCAAGTTCTTTAAGTAAAAATCCAACTCCGTCCTTTTCTCTAGTAGTGAGTTTTGATTGTAATCCAGAAAAAGATGCTAAACTCCTTGAGATTGTTTATGAGGAACTGGATGCTATTGTTAATAAAGAGGTGAATTTAAAAGACTTAACGGATATCAAACAAGATTTATTAAAAAGCAATCAGCAGAATATTAAGTCTAATTCCTATTGGATAAATGTCATTGTAGATCAGCTAAAAACAGGCGATAAATTTATAGGTAATGAGGCTTATGAAAAAATGATTGAAAGTATTTCTGTAAAAGACATCAAGCAATATACAAATGAAGTTTTGCCAAAAGCAAATAAAGTTGAGGTTATTATGCAGGCAAAAACAAACTAGTCTACTGAAAATAGAGACTTAGGGATTATTTATTTTTTAAAGTTTGATCTTGTAAAAAATAATGTAGTTCCAATTAATAATATTTATTTAAGCTTCAATATTATAAAAGGTAATTCTTATGCTTGAGTTTAATGGTCTTTACATGATAAATTTGAATTAGTATTTTTTGCAAAGACTAAAAAAGAGCTGTCTTCTAGACAGCTCTTTTCAATTTTTTTAAAAACGATTGAAAATTCTGCTTCTAGTATCATTACCAATACATAAAGCTTCAAAATAGTCAAGTTATTTTGATTATTTTTGAAGCTTTATGCTTTTAATGCAATTAAAAAAATACGGTAGAATGGATTTGTTTCAAATTATAGTTATTCTTTTTTTTGGAGTTTTATTTCTTCAGCTAATTATATTTGGAATCATTGAACCAGCCTATGTGTTATTTTTTAAAAAGCCATTATTTTTATACATATATCCTTTTCTTAAAAAAATCAATAACAACCAAAAACAAATTTTAGAAAAAGAATTTCCTTTTTACCAGAGACTATCTACCAAAAAGAAATGCTATTTTGAACATCGAGTAAACGAATTTATTAGAAAATATGAATTCGTTGGTAAAGATATTGAGGTGACGGAAGAAATGAAACTACTCACTGCGGGAACTTATGTAATGTTGACTTTTGGGATGCGAAATTATTTAGTGAATCAGTTTTCTAGAATTGTTATTTATGCAACTAGTTATTATTCTACTTTAAATGATGCTTTCCATAAAGGGGAGTTCAACCCAAGGATGAAAGTGATTGCCTTTTCTTGGGAAGATTTCATTTTAGGCCATAATACATCAAATGATAATATTAATTTGGGGTTGCATGAGTTTTCACATGCGTTGCATTTTCATTGCTTGCAAAAAAGAGATCCAAGCGCAGCTATTTTTCGTGATGAATTTGATAAAGTAATTAGTTATTATAATGACATTAATTTGAATAGTGAATTAAGAGGAAAAGGTTATTTTAGGCTGTATGCTTATCAAAATCAATTTGAGTTTTTATCAGTAATTTTAGAGCATTTTTTTGAAACACCAGAAAATTTTAAAAAACACCATCCTGATTTATATAGGATTATTGTGATGATGATTAATTTTCGAGAAAAGAGTTAAATAAAAAAGTCCCAATTAAGGGACTTTTTGTTTATTTATAGTGTTGTTATTTTCTTTAAATCGGCAACTGTTGCTATTGGATCTGTAGCACCAAAAACGTAGCTTCCGGCAACAAGAACATCAGCTCCAGCTTCTACTAATTGAACAGCATTTTTATTAGTGACACCACCGTCAATTTCAATAATAGTTGAAGCACCTTTTTTATTGATTAAAGCTTTTAGTTTTCTAACTTTCTCATAAGTGTTTTCTATGAAAGATTGACCTCCAAAACCTGGGTTAACACTCATTATTAAAACCATATCGATATCATTGATAACATCTTCTAATAAATCAACATTAGTATGAGGATTTAAGGCTACTCCAGCTTTCATTCCTTCGGCTTTAATAGCTTGTAAGGTTCTATGTAAATGCGTGCATGCTTCAAGGTGAACCGTCAATACATCAGCGCCTAGTTTTTTGAAAGTTGTAATGTATCTATCTGGGTCAACAATCATCAAATGCACATCGATTGTTTTAGTTGCATGTCTTTTGATTGCTTCCAAAACGGGCATTCCAAAAGAAATATTTGGAACAAAAACACCATCCATAATATCAATGTGAAACCAGTCTGCTTCACTAGAATTTATCATTTTAATGTCGCGTTCTAAATTTGCAAAATCAGCAGCCAATACTGAAGGGGCAATAATTGTATTTTTCATTATGGTTGTGTTGAGTAATTTTTTTTACAAAGGTACAAAATCGAATGCTTTTATTTGATAATCAACTTGCAAGGATTAATGCGTTTATTAAATAAAAAACTCCGGTTTGAGCCGGAGTTTTTAAGAGATTAATAAAAGGATTAACCTAAATATGTTTTTAAAATTTTACTTCTAGAAGTATGTTTTAATCTGCGGATTGCTTTTTCTTTAATTTGACGAACACGCTCACGTGTTAGATCAAAAGTTTCTCCAATTTCTTCAAGAGTCATTGGGTGTTGATCACCAAGACCAAAATACAAACGAACTACATCAGCTTCTCTTGGTGTTAATGTTTCAAGAGAACGTTCAATTTCAGTACGTAACGATTCGTGGATTAATTCTCTGTCTGGGTTTGGAGATTCACCAGAACGTAATACGTCATAAAGGTTAGAATCTTCTCCTTCAACAAGAGGAGCATCCATTGATAAGTGACGACCAGAGTTTTTCATAGACTCTTTTACGTCATTTACAGTCATGTCTAGTTCTTTTGCAATTTCTTCAGCAGAAGGTGGGCGTTCATTAGACTGCTCTAATAAAGCGTACATTTTGTTGATTTTATTGATAGAACCAATTTTATTTAATGGTAAACGTACAATACGAGATTGTTCTGCTAAAGCTTGTAAAATCGATTGACGAATCCACCATACAGCGTATGAGATGAATTTAAAACCACGAGTTTCATCAAAACGTTGCGCTGCTTTAATTAAACCTAAGTTTCCTTCGTTAATCAAATCGGGAAGCGTTAATCCTTGATTTTGATATTGTTTAGCTACCGAAACAACGAAACGTAAATTGGCTTTTGTTAATTTCTCCAAAGCACGTTGGTCTCCAGCTTTAATCTTCTGAGCTAATTCTACTTCTTCGTCTGCAGTAATAAGATCAACTTTACCTATTTCTTGTAAATATTTGTCTAATGATGCGGTTTCACGATTGGTAACCTGTTTGGTAATTTTAAGTTGTCTCATGTTGTTGTCTCCTCAAATTTAAATGTGTACAAATGATTATACGCATGGAGTGGTTGAAAAGTTACAGAAATTTAAAATAATTTGAATAATTTTTAATATAATGTAAGTTAGTAGGTTTTTTTGCACTGAAAATAAGGATGTTATAGTTGTTTTTTACGGTTGTTAATTATTTGTAAATACTAATTTTTGTATTTTAAAGTTTGTTAAATTTAGTGTCTAATATTAAAAGATCGGTATCATGAAAAAATTAATTTTATTTTGCTTTTTGTTGGCTTATTCAAGTCAATTTTATGCTCAAGAAGCTGTTAGTAGTAAGGTTTTAAAAGAGAAAAAAGAAAAAGTAGTTCTTGAAAAAAAGAAAGTCGATAGCGATGTCAGGGAGAAAACGATTACTGCTACTGAAAAGAAGAAGATGTTAACTAAAGAAGCTAAGGCTAAAAAAATGGCTGCGGAAAAAATGAAGGTTGATAAAGAAGCTAAAACGATTACAGCTGCTGAGAAGAAAAAAATGGAATTGACTAGTGGAGCTAAAAAAGAGCTAAAAGCTAAGAAAGAAGTAGGTGCTAATGTATCGGTTAATAAGGCGCAGATGGCAAAAGAAAGTGCTTTAAAAAAAGAAACTAAGGTTAAAGATAAAGTTACAGCAACTAAAGATAAGGTTACAGGAACTTATAATGGCAAAAAGGTTTATACTGGGCCAAAAGGAGGAAAATATTATATTAATAAAAATGGCAATAAAACGTATCTTGATAAATAGCTGTTTTTAATCAAGATAGTTTAGGTTTTTAATGATAAATCCTGTTCAATAATGAGCGGGATTTTTTAATTATTGTATAGGTTGTCCTCATCATCCATATTGATTATTTTATCAATTAGGTTTTTGGTAAATTTAATTAGTATTAATAGCCCAAAAATCAAAATAAACTGTAATGTATTGTAATCACCAAAGTCATTAAGCATCAAGAATAAGCAAGGAATGATTATGGTAAAAGCAAAAAAGATTCCTATCCAAGGATTGATTTTTGATTTTTTAGTTAGTAATCGGAGTAGCGTTTTCATATTATTCGTTTTATATTTTGAATAAAACTAATAGAATTAAATACTAAGATGCTAACTATTGTTATGAGCTAGGATTTTTTTGTCATGAATTGACTCTTTTTTGGTATCGGTTTTTTTCTACGATATGATATTCATCTTTTTTAAAAAATCTTTGTAGGTGTCACTCAAATTTATTTTATGATGTCCTTTTAAAATAATAAGATTATCGGCTAAAATGATTTCTTCTATTTTATCGATATTGATAATAAAATTTCTGTGGGTTTGCGTGAATTTATTTTTGTCCAGCAGTTCTAGTATTTTGGTTAAAGAAATTAGAATTACAAATTTTTCTTTTTCGGTAATAATATTACAATAGCGATCTTCTACTTCAATATATAAAATCTCTGATAGTGCTACTTTTTTTAATGACTTTTTCTTTTTTATAAAGAGATAATCGGGACTAATTATGGTGTCTTGTTCTTCGCTCAAAAAGATATTGGGTTGTGAGTAGAATTTTTCTACAGCCATTTCTATTGCATAGAGAATTTCTAATTCATTAAAAGGCTTCATTAAGAAACTAAATGGTTTGGTCAATTTAGCTCTTTCAAAAATTTGACGGTCTTGTGAACTTGTTAGAAAAACAAAAGGTTTTGCCGCATTTGGAATGATATTAATGGTTTCAGCAAAAGTAATTCCATCTGGTTTGCCATTTAGAAATACATCGATGATGATGATATCAATAGTATTTTTATAGAATAAATCTAAAGCTTCGGTATAAGTTGGTGCAATACCTACCACATTATAATTATTGGCTACTAATACTTTAGTCAAAGCATCGCTTTGTGCAGGTGTATCTTCTATGATGAGTACATTAATTTGATCCATTATGCTTTTATTTTAGGAAACAAAAGTATCATTTTTGTTCCTTTATTCAATTCACTTTCTATGGTTAAAGTGCCGCTATTTTTTTTAATCATTTGTTTGCACAATTGCATGCCTAAACCTGTTCCTATTATTTCGGAGTTGTTTTTTTTAGCTAATAGTTCGCTGTCGCTTAGTATTTCGTTAATGGTGTTGGTACTCATTCCGATGCCCGTGTCTTCTATTATAAAACGGCAAAAATTAGTTTCGGTATCTTCGGTGTACATTTTGATTGTTCCCTTTTCATTCGAAAATTTAATGGCATTATCGAGTAGATTTCGAAGAATAATTTTGAGTGAATCCAAATCTACGTAGATAAAATTATTTTTCGAAACCTTATTTTCAAAAGTAATGGCTTTGTCTAAAAGTAAAGCTTTGTAGTTGTATGCTATTTGTTCTACGATGGAATGCAAATGCACCGATTCTTTATGGAAATACAATTGTTTGGTTTGCAACATCGCCCAATGCAATAAATTATCTAGCAAACTATAAGCTCCGTTAGCTATACCACTATTGGTGTGTAGGAGTTGGTCTAGTTCATTGTAGTTTTTATTTTCTAAAGATTCCATTAGTTTGGAATTACTCGTTTTTAGAGCATTTACAGAAGAACGTAAATCATGACTGACGATAGAAAACAATTGATCTTTGGTAGTATTAAGTTCGTTGAGTTTGTTTTTTTGGAATAGGATTATTTTTTCATTTCTTACTTTTTGCGCATAAAGATAAGCCCCAATAACAATGAGAATTAATAATATTATTGCTGAATAAAACAAAATATTTCGTTGGGTTGATCTGAGTTTATTTTCTACTTCTAGGACTTTAATTTGTTTTTGTTTTTGAGCGACAGCAAATTTTTTCTCAAAATCAGCTACTGCCCATATTTTGTTTTGATTGTTAAGGGAATCATTCCATTGTTCGGCTTCTTTTCTATAGCCTAAAGCAGTTTTGAAGTTACCTCTGTTTTCTTCATAAACCGCCAGATTAAAAGAAGCTAATTTTTTTATAGCAACATTTTTTATATCTTTTGATATGGAATACGCTTTTTTAAAAAAGTACAGGGCTTTGGCGTTTTTATCTTGTTCATAATATAAGTTAGCAAGAGCGTTGTATGCATTATACAAATGTACTTGGTCATCTTTTTTACTGCGTAGATTTGTTAATAGGTGTTGTTCCGCTTTATCATATTCTTCTAAAAATAGATAACAAGTGCCTAAACCTTCATGTATTTTGGCAAAACTATAGGGTTGGTTTTTTATATCTGGTGATTGGAGTGCTGTTTTATAATAAACTATAGCTGTTTTAAAGTCTATTAATCCTAGAGATGCAAGACCTAAATTAATTGTTGTTAATGTAGAAAATTCAAATGCTTTTGAAACTAGTAATAATTCTTCTTTGGCTTCTTTGTAAAGTCCTTTGTTATGAAAAATTCTTGCCCTAAAAAAATGACAATAATCAGCTATTTCTCTATTGGTATTAGTACTTAATTGTTTTGTTGTGTATATAAGAGTAGAGTCCCAATCTTTTTTTAAAAAAGAATATTGGGACTTTACAAAGTTGGTTTCAGATTGATATTCAATTGCTTTTTTTTGAAGTCTTTTTGAAATAATATCGATATTAGATGTTACTTGTGAAAACAGAAAAAAAGGGAATAAAAATAGAATTAAAAAGTATAATAAACTTGATTTTAGAATCATATAAATTTATACTAAATTATTTTGAGCTATAATGTAATACTATTTATTGGTTTACAACTATTTTCGTTCCTTTAGAAGTTTCTGGGTCAATATCTTTTAAGTATGCCATAACACTTGTAATCTCATCTATTTCCGATGAAGTGTAATTTAATTCAACATACCATACATCGCAACTCTCTGGAGTTTCTTCAGTGAAATAATAATCAAAATGCAATTGTAGGGAATTGTTAATTATCTGTGGAAGAGGTTGTACAAAAGGGGCTCTGTCATCTGCTGCATTAATGTATAAGGTAGCTCGCACTTTAAGTGTTTTTACTCCTTTATTTTCAGGATCCTCAAAAAAATTAGCAGAAATTAGCGGTTGTACAGGGTAAGTAACTGCTTCAGGGTTTGTGAAAATAAAATCTCCTGTGTTGATTTTTGTGTTTTGAATAATTGTAATTGCCATAAAAGATTGAAGTTTTTGTTTTGCTAAAGATATTAAAAAAAATAAGAGATGCTAGGGTTTTATGTTTCCGTTTCAAGATAAAAATCCCAGCTCTTTTCTAGTAAATACTAAGAATTGGGATTTTTTTTATAGTTTGGTTTTTAAAGGAAATAGATTTAGCTTATTTCTGGAGAAGAAATAGATTCTTCTACTACAAGAGTACTTTTCTTAGTTCCTAAGGTTTTGGCTAAGCGATCTAATTTGGATATTTTAAGATCAATTACACCGTTTTCAATTTTTCGGTATTCTTGGAGGCTAATTTCCATCTGAATTGCCATGTATTCTTGGCTTAGGTTGTTGTTAATTCTATATTCTTTTATTTTTCTACTTAAAATTTTTTGTGGCATGACTTTGTATTTTTTTGTTATGGATTGGTGGTATTTAAAAACAATTCTAACTATTGAATACTTTTATTGGTCATTCTTTTTTTGGTGTAGGTTTTTGTTTGTTTTTTTTGCTAAAAAAGATTTGGGGTGTTTTCATTTTCAATTGTGTTTTAAAAGTTTTCAATCTAAAATTCTGAAATTTTAGTTTTGAACTCCTTTTTATTGTAATGAAAGTCGGTTTTCTAGTTGTGAACCGGTCTTTTTCAGGTATGGATTTCTTTTTGGTATAAAATCAAAAAACCCGTTTCAAATGAATGAAACGGGTTTTCCTATAAATAAACCTTTAGTAAACTAAGATCTGATTACTCTTTTTTCTCCTCACGCGGAGGTCTTGCAATAAGTGCTTTTCTAGATACTTTCTCTTTGCGAGTTTTAGGATCTAAACCAAGGTATTTAATCATAAATACATCACCCATGTTAACTACATCAGAAACATTTTCTGTGCGTTCCCAAGCTAACTCAGATACGTGTAGTAAAACTTCGTTTCCTGGAGCAGCAGTATATTCAACTACAGCACCGAAATCTAGCATTTTGATTACTTTTACTTCGTAAGACTCATTCATCTGAGGCTTGAAAGTAATTGACTTGATTTTAGCTAATACTGCTTCTATTCCAGCAGGATCCGTTCCTAAAATTTCAATAACTCCTTCTTCAGTAATTGGATCTTCATTGATAACAATTGTAGTCCCAGTAGCTTTTTGTAATTCTTGAATCACTTTTCCACCAGGTCCAATTAATGCTCCAATGAAAGCATTAGGAATTCTTCTTGTAATGATTTTTGGAGCATATGCTTTAACGTCTGCTTTAGGCTCAGCTAAAGTTTCGATTAATTTTCCAAGGATATGCAAACGACCGTCACGAGCTTGTGCTAATGCCGCTTCCATAATTTCGTATTTCAATCCGTCAATTTTGATGTCCATTTGACAAGCTGTGATACCAACAGAAGTTCCAGTTACTTTAAAGTCCATATCTCCTAAGTGATCTTCATCACCAAGAATGTCAGACAATACAGCATAACGTTCTCCATCAGTAATCAATCCCATTGCAATTCCAGAAACAGGACGAATCATTTGGATACCAGCATCCATTAATGATAATGTTCCAGCACAAACGGTAGCCATAGAAGAAGAACCATTTGATTCTAATACTTCAGAAACCACACGAATAGTATAAGGACAATCAGCAGGAATCATGTTTTTCAACGCTCTTTGAGCTAAGTTTCCGTGACCAACTTCTCTTCTTGAAGTTCCTCTTAAAGGACGTGCTTCACCAGTTGAGAATGGAGGGAAGTTGTAGTGCAAGTAGAATTTTTCTTCTCCTTGTTCTGATGGCGAATCAATTTGGTTTGCTTCTCTAGAGGTTCCTAAAGTTGCTGTAGCCAAAGCTTGAGTTTCTCCACGTGTAAACAATGCCGATCCGTGTACAGATGGTAAATAATCTACTTCACACCAAATTGGTCTGATCTCTGTAGTTTTTCTTCCGTCTAAACGTGTTCCTAAGTCTAGGGTTACATTACGAACTGCTTCTTTGTTCGTTTTGTAAAAGTATTTAGAAACTAAATCGCCATTTTCTGCCAATTCTTCTTCTGTAAACAACGCTTTTACTTCTTCTTTTACTTCTGCAAATGAAGCGGTACGTTCTTGTTTAGAAGAACCTTTGCTAGCAATAGCGTAAATTTTATCGTAAGATGCTGCTTTTACTTTAGCGTAAATTGCTTCGTCTTCTCTTTCTCCTTCGTAAGTTCTAGTTTCTTTTTTTCCAAAAGCAATAGCCAATCTTTCTTGAGCTGCAATTTGCACTTTGATGTGTTCGTGAGCAAATTTAATTGCTTCAAGCATTTCAGCTTCTGAAATTTCTTTCATTTCTCCTTCTACCATTGCGATAGAATCAGTTGAAGCTCCAATCATCATATCAATATCTGATAATTCTAATTGTGCACGACTTGGGTTAACGATGAATTTTCCATCAACTCTACCAACTCTAACTTCAGAAATTAATGTTTCAAAAGGAATGTCAGACAAAGCTAATGCTGCCGATGCTGCTAAACCAGCTAATGCATCTGGCATAACGTCTTCGTCATAAGACATTAATTGAATCATTACCTGAACTTCTGCGTGGTAATCAGATGGGAAAAGTGGACGTAAAACACGGTCTACTAAACGCATTGTTAATACTTCGCTGTCGCTTGGACGTGCTTCTCTTTTGAAAAATCCACCAGGAAAACGTCCTGCTGCTGCAAATTTTTCACGGTAATCTACAGTAAGTGGTAAAAAGTCAATACCAGGACTTGCTTTTCTTGAAGAAACTACAGTTCCTAAAATAACTGTTTTTCCTATTCTTATTACTACAGATCCGTCTGCTTGTTTAGCTAAACGACCTGTTTCGATTGTGATGTTTCTTCCATCACCTAAATCGATGTTTTCTACAAATAATTGTGGAATCATAAATTTTTGTTTTTTTGATTAATAAATGGGTAACATGTTGTGTTGTTGTTACTCGCGTAGTTACTGCGAAAACCCAATGAAAAACCAAACTTTTTTTTATTTTGCCTAATACCTAACGGCTGGAGGAATCTGAATTTATTATAAACAAAAAGAGGTACTTGCGCACCTCTTTTTTATATTGACTATTTTCTGATACCCAATACTTTGATAATTTCACGATATCTGTTGATTTCTTTCTTTTTCAAGTAATCAAGTAAAGATCTTCTTTTACCTACTAGTTTCACAAGTGAACGCTCTGTATTGTAATCGTGACGATTTTTTTTCAAGTGTTCAGTCAAGTGGTTGATTCTGAATGAGAACAAAGCGATTTGTCCTTCTGCAGATCCAGTGTTTTCTGCTTTTCCTCCGTGTTGAGCGAAAATTTCCGCTTTTCCTTCTTTAGTTAAATACATGCTAATATTTTTTTAAATGATTTTTATGTATGTCAAACAGCTGTTGTAAGACGGCTGCAAAAGTAAAAAAATATTATCAATTATTAATTACGAATTGTAAATTATTTTACACTCTTAATATAACTTCGCAACTTCTTGATTTACAAACTCTAAAAATCGTTCGTCTTCTGCTGTAAATGGATCAATAATGTGACTATCAATATCTATTTGTCCTATGTTTTGTCCATTTACAAATAAAGGAACTACAATTTCTGATTTTACAGTAAAACTGCAAGCGATATAATTGTCTTGAGCACTTACATCTGGAACAACGAAATTAGAATTTGAAACCGCTACTTGACCGCAAATCCCTTTTCCAAAAGGAATTACAGTATGGTCTGTTGGTGCGCCTACATAAGGACCAAGATGTAAGGTTTGTGTTTCGTGATTAGCAAAATAAAAACCAACCCAGTTGTAATAAGAAACAGAGCTGTTTAACAACTCGCAAATTTTAAAGAGTTTTTCTTCTCGAGTCAATGTATTATTAGTAATTATAGCAGTAATTGGCTGATGAAGTTCGGTAAGTTGCATGTTTGAATTTTATAATTTGATACAAAAGTATTTCAAAGTGGCTTTTAAAAACATTAAATTTGGTTAAAAAAATCAAAATTTGAAAAAATACCTGATTCTATACCGCCCTTTTTTGGTTTTCTTGGCTAAGTTTTTCTTGACTTATTTAGTTTTGACTTTGATTTATCAAGGTTATTTGTCACTTTTTGATAAAAACTCAGTTGACGGGATTACTCGATTTGTGGCTAGAAATACCGAGCAACTTCTTACTTTATTTGAAACTGATTTTTATATAAAGCAAATTTCAAGAACTTCTAATATTATGTTTTACTACAATCAAGAGGCTGTTGCCAGAATGATTGAGGGTTGTAATGCTATAAGTGTTATTATTCTGTTTGCTTCGTTTGTGGTTTCTTTTTCGGGGAAATGGAAAACAACTTTTTTCTTTATATTGGGTGGAAGTATTTTTATTTACATCTTAAATGTAATTCGGATTGCTTTATTGTGCTTGGCTTTGTATTGGTTTCCAGAGTATCAGTCATTGTTGCATGAAATTATTTTTCCATTGTTTATCTATGGAGTGGTGTTTGTTTTATGGGTAGTATGGGTGAATAAATTTTCATTATATGCAAAATAAAATCTATTCTCAAGCTTTGAAGTTAGTGCTTTCTTTAGGATTGTTGCTGTGTTTTGTCTTGGTGCGCTTTTATGAATATATTTTGTTTTACGATCCTTTTTTAGCTTATTTTCGAAGTGATTTCAATCACATACCATTGCCTGATTTTGATGCTTTTCGACTGATATTAAGTCTGGTTTTTCGATATAGTTTGAATATGATTATCTCTTTAGTACTAATTTATGTAGTTTTTAAAGATAAGATGATGATTCAGTTTTCCTTTCTTTTATATCTCATTGCCTTTCTGGGGTTGATGGTTTCTTTTTTTGGAGTCATCTATTTTTATGGTTCTCATAACAATTTTTTGCTGTTTTATATTCGAAGATTTTTAATCCAACCTATTTTTGTACTGCTATTTATTCCAGGATTTTATTATCAAAAGTTGAGAAGATAGATTTCTGTATAAAATAATAGTCTGCGATTATTTATAGCTCCTCTTGATAAAAGTAATAAATAATGGCAGACCATTTTTGTAAAAATAGATGCTGTTATTTTAATTTTTTGCGGTCCAAAAATGTCTCAAATCCAAAGTATAGGGATATTCAGGATTGATAAGTTCAATAGGAGTGTCAGGTCTCAAATCTGATTTTGATTCGACTAAAAATCGTGAAGTAGCCGAACTGATAGCAGAAGATTCCTTGTCTTGCTCTTTTTCTTTTTCCTCAATTGCTGAAGAAGGGGTATGACCAAAACCCCAAAAACGACTCATCTTTCTGGATTCTGCTTCGAAGCTATTTACAGGATAAGTATCAAAACTGCGTCCCCCTGGATGAGTAACAAAATAGGTACATCCACCGATAACTTTATTATTCCAAGTATCTACTAAGTCAAAAACAAGCGGAACATCAACTCCAATATTAGGATGCAATGCAGAGGGTGGATTCCAAGATTTGTAACGAATTCCAGCAACATATTCCCCTTTTGTACCTGTATTTCGTAACGGAATTCTACAGCCTTTACACAATAAAATATGACGATCTGGGACAATTCCAGAAACTTTTACTTGTAATCGTTCGAGTGAAGAATCTACAAAACGAGAAGTTCCTGAGCTGGAAAGTTCTTCACCCAATACATGCCAAGGTTCTATACCAAGCCTGATTTCTAACTGAATATTGTCTATAGTTACGCTTCCATGATGTGGGTATCTGAATTCGAAAAATGGATCAAACCAAGAAATATCAAAATGATAACCCGCATCTTTTAAATCATTTACCACATCAATCATGTCTAAATAAGCAAAATGAGGTAATAAAAATTTATCGTGCAATTCGGTTCCCCAACGGATGAGTTTTTTCTCGTAGGGATTTTTCCAGAATTTTGCTACTAGGGAACGAACGAGTAAATTTTGCACTAAATTCATGTGTTTGTGCGGTGGCATATCAAAAGCACGCAACTCTAAAATGCCGAGTCTTCCAGTGGAAGAATCTGGCGAATACAATTTATCGATACAAAATTCGGTTCGGTGTGTATTTCCGGTAATATCTGTTAATAGGTTTCTAAAAATTCGATCCACCATCCAAAAAGGAACTTCTTTGTCTTTTGGAATTTGTTCAAAGGCAATTTCCATTTCGTACAAACGTTCATCTCTTCCTTCATCAATACGCGGTGCTTGACTGGTTGGCCCAATAAAAGGACCTGCGAATAAATAACTTAAAACGGGATGGTGTTGCCAATAGGTGATAAGACTTCGCAATAAATCAGGTCTTCTTAATAATGGGCTGTCTTCGGGTCTTTCGGCGCCAAGAGTTACATGATTTCCTCCGCCAGTTCCTGTATGTCTTCCGTCAACCATAAATTTATCGGTTCCTAAACGCGATAAAAAAGCTTCTTCATACAATGCAGTTGTGTTGTCAACGATTTCTTGCCATGTTTTAGCGGGATGCACATTTACTTCAATGACACCGGGATCAGGAGTCACCATCATTTTTTCTACTCTGTAGTCCGTTTTAGGTTGGTAACCTTCAATTCGTACTGGCATTTGTAGTAGCTCTGCGGTATTTTCTATAGAAGTAATTAAATCTACATAATCCTCTAAATAGTCTGTTGGCGGAAGAAAAACGTATAACATTCCGTCGCGTTCTTCGATACACATAGCCGTAATAAAGGTGTCAACCTCAAATAATAAAGAATCTTTTTCCTTGTCTTCAGTTTCTTTTTTAGTTAAAATTCGTTTAGCTGCTTCGAATAGTTTTGATATAGTTCCGTAGCGTTTTTTTACTTTATCATTGTAGTCGCCTAATGCAGGTAAGTCTTCAAATAAACTTCGGTCAACAACAGTTTCTCTTTTGTTTTTTGAAACTTTTGGAAGAGAATCTAATGGCAAACGCAATCCTATGGGAGAATTACCTGGGATTAAAAAGCAGTTTCCTCTTCTAAATTCCCAAGCACAACTTTCCCAATTATCTTCCACATGATTTTTGCGAATGGGTAACACAAATCCCGACGGATTGTTTAATCCTTTTTCTAAAGTCTTAGCGAGATTGTGTCTTTGTATCGAATCTTTTAAATTTACTTTTAAAGGATCTAAATTCACGGGAAGTTTACCTTCTTCTAATGCCCAGTAAATGGGATCTTCATAGGTTGGAGTGATGTTTTTAGTATCAATTCCTAAGTATTTAGTAAGCTCTGTTGCGAATTTTTCTGCATCATGAAAAGTAAATTTAGTTTCTCCTTCTTTGGCTACTAAAGCATCATTTTTCCATAAAGGCATTCCGTCTTTTCTCCAGTACAAAGCATATTGCCAACGTGGAAATAATTCTCCAGGATACCATTTTCCTTGTCCAAAATGCAACAATCCTCCATGTGCAAATCGTTGTTTTAAACGAAGTGCTAGGTCATAAGCTAGTTTTCTTTTTAAAGGTCCGTCAGCAGTGGTGTTCCATTCAGGAGATTCGTAATCATCGATTGATACAAAAGTTGGTTCGCCTCCCATTGTCAAACGGACATCGCCTTCAACTAAATCTTTTTCGACCACATTACCAACTTTCATGATGTCTTCCCATTGCTTCTCTGAGTATGGTTTTGTTACTCTTGGATCTTCATGAATGCGGGTAACAATATTTTCAAATTCAAAACTCACTTCGCATTTTTCAGTTGCTCCAGTTACAGGAGCGGCACTTTTGTAATGAGGAGTACAGCATAACGGAATGTGTCCTTCGCTTGCAAAAAGTCCAGAAGTTGGATCCAATCCAATCCAACCTGCGCCAGGCAAATAAACTTCAACCCAAGCATGCAAATCAGTGAAGTCGTTTTCTGGGCCCGATGGACCATCAAGCGATTTAATATCGGGTGCTAGTTGTACAATGTAACCAGAAACAAATCGGGCAGCAAGTCTAAAATGGCGTAAAACATGAATTAATAACCAAGCAAAATCTCTACAAGAACCACTTTTTATTCTTAAAGTTTCTTCGGGTGTTTGTACGCCCGTTTCCATTCGGACATTGTATTTTATTGTTTTATATATTTCTTGGTTTAAGTAAACTAAAAAATCATTGGTTTTAACCGATTTGTTTAATGCAATATTTTCAATGAATTTTATAAATATAGGACTCTCTTCACTTAGTTCTAAATAAGGTGCTAATTCTTGTTGCAGAATTGTATCATAAGTAAAAGGAAATTCTTCGGCATATTCTTCTACAAAGAAATCAAATGGATTAATGACTTGTAGTTTAGCAATTACTTCTACTTCCACTTTTAATTCTTGAATTTTTTCTGGAAAAACAATTCGGGCTTGATAATTTCCAAAAGGATCTTGTTGCCAGTTAATGAAATGATTTTCAGGGCTAATTTTAAAGGAATAACCTTCTATTGCCGTTCTGGAATGTGCCGCTGGGCGAAGTCTAAAAACATGAGGGAATAATTTAACACTGCGGTCAAATTTATACGTTGTCTTGTGTGAAATGGCAATTTTTACAGACATAATATCGGGTTTTTAGTTTCTAAAATTGAAATAAAAATACGGTATTAATGTTGTTTAATGATTAAAAAAAAAACAAGTGAAATAAGAAATAACAGAATGATAATTTAGGCGGATGAAATTGCGTATTGTGTAAAATTAAGGATACTTTAATAGGAAATAAAAAATTTTTCTGAGGGATGAAAGGCTTCAGAATCATTATTTAAGGTAGAACATTCTATATTCATAAAGGTGCAAAATACATTTCCGAAAAAACTAGCCACAGCAATTTCTGAACCATCTTTTCCATGTGCAATTTTGACAATTTGGTCTAATGATGCTAGTCGAGTTGGGTCAAAAATAATCCAGTTGTTTCCTAAATATACTTCAAAACAAGCATGGATGTCTGGCGGATAAATATTATTGGCGTAACAGGTGAAATATCGTGCAGGAATAGTTAATGCTCTACAAAGTGCTATGCCAAGATGGGCAAAATCTTTACAAACGCCTTCTCCTTGATTGAAAGTGTCAAAAGCTGTGGTGTTTGCATCTGAAGAACCTGTAACGTATTTAATGTTATTATAAATCCAATCGTTTATAGCAAGTGCTTTTTCTAAATCTGTTGGGAAATGGCCAAAATTATTAAAAGCAAAGTCTAGTAATTTATCGGAAGGGCAATGCCTACTTGGAGTTAAAAAGGGAATTATTTCATTTTTCAAATCAAAAAGAGGCGTATTTTTTAAAAGTCTATTTTTTGAAATTAATTTAAATTTGGTTTCAATAGTTGCTTCGTAAGAAATAGAGAAAGGTACGTATTCGGTAGCCTTCAATATTAAATAGCGAGCCGTTGAAGCTTTTAAGCTATACTCTCTAAAAGGTAAATTAGGAGCTATCTCAAGAGTTTCAGATATGATTTTTTGAAAAGAAGCAGTTTTTAACGCTTGAATATTAAACACGAATGTAGTTGGTGCGTAAATATCGTAATTAATAGTGGTTTTTAGTTTGAATTTCATAAAGTAAATGTACTAATATTGAGGATATTCAATGCTCATTTGTGAAAAAATAATGTAGATTTGTTTTTAACTAAATACCTTAAATGAGCACGCCATTATCTTTTATAGAGTCTTATAAAGAAACTATTAAATCCTACGATGAAGTTATTGATAAAAACGGAGAAGTAAAATCGTATTGGAAAACACTTTTTGATACCTTAGAAACTCTTGGGATGGATGAACTCGCTATTCGAAATAAGGGAATTGTCCATAAATTAAAAGAAAATGGTGTTACCTATAATGTATACGATTCCGAAAATGGATTTGTGCGTCCTTGGAAATTAGATCCTATTCCATTTGTCATTCATCAATCTGAATGGGAAACCATTGAAAGAGGATTGATTCAAAGAGCTAATTTATTGGATTTAATCTATAAGGATATTTATGGTGAGCAGCTTTTAATTAAAAACAATATCATTCCTGCAGAGTTAGTTTATGATAATTTAGGATTTTTAAGACCTTGTTTTGATATCAAGCAAAAGGCATTTCACCAACTTTTAATTTTAGCTTGCGATATTGCTCGCGGTCCAGATGGTAAAATGTGGTTGTTAGACAATCGAGTTCAATCTCCGTCGGGTTCAGGTTATGCGCTGGAAAATCGCATCGTGATGGCCAATGCTTTGCCAGAACTTAATAAAGATATTCATCGCAGTAAGTTAGGACCTTATTTTTTAGAACTTCAAAAAACTGTTGGAAATTTCGGAACTAATTCAGATAATCCAAATGTGGTGTTTTTATCTCCTGGAGGAGGGAACGAAACCTATTTTGAACATGTGTATCTTTCTTCTTATCTAGGTTATACCTTGGTTGAAGGAAGCGATTTATTAGTTCGGGAAGGATATGTTTGGTTAAAAACAATAGATCAATTAGAGCGTGTTGATGTTATCATTAAACGTGTTGATGATATTTGGTGCGATCCTTTAGAGTTAAATAAAAATTCATTGTTAGGTATTCCTGGGTTGTTGCAAGTCATTCGCTTAGGAAATGTTACTGTTGTTAATCCGCCAGGGATTTCTGTTTTAGAAAATCACGGATTAATGGCATTTATACAAAATGCCTGTAAGTTTTTGTTGAAAGAGCCTTTGATAATGAATTCTACAGCTACTTGGTGGTGCGGACAAGCAAAGGAGTTGAATTACGTTCTTAATAATTTACCTAAATTAATTATTAAAAAGACCAATAGAAATTTAGGCGTTAAATCGATATACGGGCGTAAATTAAATGAAGTGCAAATAGAGGAATTAAAAGCTACTATTTTAAAAAATCCAAAAGAATATGTTGCTCAAGAAGAGGTAAGTTTGTCAACAACACCTTCTTTAATTAATGGTGAAATTCTTCCAAGACTAGCAGTTATTAGAGCTTATATGGTTTCTGATGGGAAGAATTTTAAAGTAATGAAAGGCGGACTTACTCGAAGTTCCGTGGTTGAAGATGAATTTCAAATTTCGAATCAATTTGGAGGAATTTCAAAAGATACCTGGATTATATCCGATAATCTGCAAGATCAAGATGAACAACAAGATCAGCAGGAACAAGTTATAGAGATTAAGAAAACCAGACAAGTATCCAGAAGTACTGTTCTGACCAGTAGAAATGCCGAGAATTTATTTTGGGTGGGACGATTATCAGAAAGAACATTGGTATTGACTAGTTTTTTGAAGATAATCTTTAACAAGCTGAATGTAAATGTAAGTAGCAAAGGAAAAAAACAACCTGAATTTTTAATTGTATTATTAAAAGCACTTACGCATCTTACACAAACTTATCCTGGATTTGTAGGTGAGGACGGAGTGGAAGATGAGGCAATTTTTGAAAAACCTTTGGCTGAATTAATTTTGTTAATTAATGATCCTAAAAAAGAAGGTTCTGTAGCTTACAATGTACAATCTTTATTGTATTCTATTAATAATATTAGCGAAAAATGGAATCACGATACCAAGAGAATTATCAATTTAATTGAAGATAGTTTTACAGGAATAAAAGCTTGTAACGTTCAGAATATTAATCAAACGACTCATAGTCTGGATAAATTATACATCAGATTGATGGCTTTTTATGGGAATACCTATGAAACATTTCCAAGAGAAAGCGGGTTTTATTTGTTTGAAGCAGGAAAAAACATTGAACGTTTTCTGTCGCTTATTTCTGTTTTTCAAACGTTATTTTGTTTTAAAAGAAGCGATGAGGCCGAACAGCTTCTATTAGAATCTGTTTTAGAGAATCATAATTTATTGGCGCAATACAGAAGTATTTATAAATCGGAACTGAATTTAATCACCATTATAAATATGTTATTTTTGGAAAAAAATTCTCCTTATACGCTCGCTTATATTCTAGATACACTTTCCTATAATATAGCTAATTTGCCTAAGAAATCAGAATATAATCAATTGAATATTGCAGAAAAACAGGTTTTAGAAGCCAGTACAATTATTAAATTAATTGATCCTGAGGAATTAGAACAAGCCGATGAAAATAATTACAGACAAAAACTAGATGAAACTATTAATACCGTTTCGGATTTACTTTCTTCGGTAACCAGTAGTTTGTCAAGTCTCTATTTTAACCATTCGGTGATGCAACTTTCATTTTTAGCCACAGATAAAAACAATTCTGATGAGATATAAACTGATACATAAAACGACCTATACTTATTTAAATTCGGTTCATAATTACCAATGTATTGTGTGTTTGCATCCTGTAAATTCAGACATGCAAATTTGCGAAGATTTTAAATTAACAATAGCGCCAAATCCTCAAAATTTATATCCAAGAAAGGATTATTTTAATAATACCCAGTATTATTTTTCTATTTTGATTCCGCATGAAACTTTAGAGGTTGTAGCTACGAGTATTGTTGAGGTTTTACCTCCAAAATTATTGTTTGTTAATAATGGTACTTGTGCTGAGGCATTGAGTTTATTTCGAACCAATTTGGCATTAAAGAATGAGTTATTGCAATTTCAATTAGCTAGCCCTTTTGTATTCTGGGACGATGAGGTTAAGCAGTTTGCCGAAACATGTTTGATTCCAGACAAAGCTTTTTATGAATCAGTATTAAAATTATCCGAAAAAATATTTACTGAATTTGAATTCAAATCGGGAGCAACAACACTAAATACACCGATAAAAACGGTTTTAAAAGAGCGAAAAGGCGTTTGTCAAGATTTTACACATTTGATGATTGCTGCTTTGCGAAGTTTAGGATTTGCAGCACGTTATGTGAGTGGTTATTTAGAAACACTTCCTCCAAAAGGAAAGGTGAAATTACAAGGTTCGGATGCTTCTCATGCTTGGGTTTCGGTATATGTGCCAGGAATGGGTTGGTGCGAATTTGATCCAACCAATAATTTAGTACCAGGGGAACGCCATATTGTGACGGCTTATGGCAGGGATTATTCGGATATTTCTCCATTAAAAGGAGTGCTTTTTAGTTCAGGAGCTCATAAAGTAAAAGTAGAGGTGGATGTAATTCCAATGGTATAATTAATTCGGAAAACATCTTTTTTAGTTCATGTCTGATATGATTTTGATCGATAAATTAGATGTAGATTTAAAAAATTATAAATTTATGAGCAGCATTTTAATTATAAGGGAATAGAAATGAGTTTTAGTTTTTAACATGATTTTGATTTTTTAGTCAGTTATAATTGTTAATTTTGCAAAATGAATATAAAAAAATGCACTAGCTTGTTTTTAGCTTTCCTGCTATTGGTTTCCAATGTAGGACTTGCTTTTGAGGTGCATTATTGTGGAAGTAAGATTGCTTCTGTTTCTCTAAAACCAACTTATTCTACTTTTGAGCATTCTAAAAAATGTTGTGCAAAAAAGAAAAAAGATGTTTCTTGTTGTTCCAACAAAGTAGTTCATTTTGAAAAAAAATCTGATAATGCTACTGTAAAAACATTCTTTTTTCAAGTTGATGCTCCGTTAATTATTAGCGAAAATCCAACTTTTGTTTTTAATTCCGTTTCGAATTTTAAAAACAATCAAATTATTTCCTATTACAGCGATGCACATGCACCCCCTTTGTTTAAGCTGTACCAGCAATATCTTTTTTACGCCTGATTTTAATGTTTAGAATCGAATCGCTTTTATGCGATTAGAATGATCTGTTTGTGTTTCATTTTGTAACACGCAGTTTTTATTTAAACATTAAATCATTTTTTATGCAAAAAAATATCATGTCTTTGGTGCTTTTTTTACTTTCCTGCGTAGTCTTTTCCCAAGAAGATTTAAAGGAAGTAAAAGTGGTGAAAAAGAAAAAAGGAATTCAAAAATCATATACTGTCACGGCAAATACTTCATTGATTACAAGCAAAGAATTACTCAAAGCCGCTTGTTGTAATTTAGCCGAAAGTTTCGAAACCAATCCATCAATTGATGTCAATTTTTCGGATGCGATAACAGGGACTAAGCAGATTAAAATGCTAGGTCTAACCAGTCCTTATTTAATGATTACGGAAGAAAATATTCCTTCTGTTCGCGGTGCTTCTCAGGCTTATGGTTTGTCTTTTACGCCTGGAACTTGGGTAGAAAGTATTCAGGTTACTAAAGGAGCAGGGAGTGTTGTTAATGGTTATGAGAGTATTTCAGGTCAAATTAATGCCGAGTTATTAAAGCCTTTAAACGATATCCCATTATTTGTAAATGCCTATGGTTCTTCAGATTCTCGTTTTGAATTGAATACGCATTTTACAAAACAACTTTCGGATAAGTGGGCAACGAGTTTGTTGTTACACGGAAATACTAGAGTAGCAAAAAACGACATGAATAATGACGGTTTTTTAGACGGACCTTTAGGGAAACAAATCAATGTGATGAACCGCTATCAGTATAATAATGCTGAAAAAGGTTTGGTGAGTTTTATCAGTTTTAGATACATGAATGATGAAAAGCAAGGGGGAGAAGTTGCTTTTGATAAAAATAGAGATAAGGGAACTACTAATCATTGGGGTTCAGAAATTAATACAGAACGTTTTGATGTTTCGACCAAAGTAGGTTATGTTTTTCCTGATATGCCTTATCAAAGTATTGGTTTTCAAAATGCTTTTAACAGCCATAATCAAGAGTCGTATTATGGTTTGAATCAATATAATATCAAACAAAATAGTTATTATTCGAATTTGATTTTTAATTCGATTATTGATAATACAATGAATAAGTTTGCTGCTGGTTTGAATTTTACTTACGACAATTATCAGGAGTTTGTGAATGTAAAAGATTACAGCCGAATTGATAATTCAGTGGGAGCTTTCTTTGAATATACTTATGATAATACGGATAATTTTAGTTTGATTTTAGGAGGAAGAATTGACAATCATAATCGATTGGGGACTTTCTTTACGCCTCGATTACATGCGCGTTACAATCCTTGGGAGAAAGCTGTTTTACGATTGTCGGCAGGTAGGGGGAAACGTTCGGCTAATATTTTTGCGGAAAATCAACAACTGTTTGCCAGTTCAAGAACATTCGCTTTTTTGGATACCACAGGAAAAATTTATGGTTTGAATCCGGAAATTGCTTGGAATTATGGTTTGAGTTTTTCTCAAAAGTTTCGATTCTTGAATAAGAATGCCGAAGTAGTTTTTGATTTGTATCGAACTGATTTTACCAATCAAGCTATTGTTGATGTGATGCAAAGTCCACAGCAAGTTTTATTTTATAATTTGGATGGAAAATCATTTGCTAATAGTTTGCAAGTGGAGTTTAATTATGAGTTAATTTATAACCTAAATTTGAGAACGGCTTATAAATATTATGATACTCAAACCCATTATTTATCAGGTAATTTTCAAAGACCTTTCCAAGCGAAGCATCGTTTTTTTACTAATTTAGAGTATGAAACTGCTATAACTGAAGAAGGAAAGCAATGGAAAATGGATTATACTTTGAATTGGATTGGTCAACAGCAATTGCCTACAACAGCCACAAATCCAGAAGCTGACCGTTTGCCAGAGTTCTCACCAAGTTATTCTTTGATGAATGCACAAGTTACCCGCGTTTTTTCGGATACTTTTGAGGTTTATGTGGGTGGAGAAAATATTGGAAATTATAAGCAAAAGAAAGCTGTTTTAGGTAATGAGGATCCTTTTGGAACTAATTTTGATGCTTCAATGGTCTATGCACCAGTTTTTGGACAAATGTATTATGCAGGATTACGATTTAAAATAAAATAACTTAAAAAAATAAATAAGATGAAAAATATAGTTTTTGCAATAGCTTTAGTAATTATTGGCTTTTCAGCACAAGCCCAAGAGAAAAAAAATAAAAATTTAAAATACACTACTGAGGTAAACGGAAATTGTGAGCAGTGTAAAAAACGAATTGAAAAAGCAGCTTATGGTGTTCCAGGTGTAAAAACTGCCGATTGGAATATTGGTACACATCAATTATCGGTCATTATGAATGAACAAAAAAGTGCTCCACTTGATTTGAAAAAAGCCATTGCAAAAGCAGGTCATGATACTGATGCTGTGAAAGCAACTAATGAAGATTATGAGGGTTTGCATTCTTGTTGTAAATACGAGAGAAAGGAGTAATTCAAGAAGGTTTTTGGTATTCCAATTTTATGCTGCTTTTTTTCGTTAATAAAACTTTAAAACGAATTCAATAAATTGTGGTTGAGGTAAATTATTGTTACTTTCACGCTCAAAATAGTATTGCTTAAAACTAAGACAGAATGAATAGCTTTGATTGGAAGAATTTAATAGATCCGCTTTTTTACATCCATTTTGATATCAACGGAATCAAGGTTGGTGTTTTTATTGTTTTGTTCATCGTTTTTGCAGAAACAGGATTGTTTGCTGGTTTCTTTTTACCGGGTGATAGTTTACTTTTTCTTGCTGGAATTTATAACAGGGAGCTAATAGAAAACATACTATATATTGATAGTGATTTTATCAATGTAACTTTGTTAGCTACAATGGTTGCCATTGCAGGTATTCTAGGGAATATAGTAGGGTATTGGTTTGGTGCCAAAAGCGGTTATTATTTGTATAACAAAGAAGATAGTTTTTGGTTCAAGAAAAAATACCTTATCCAGTCTAAAGATTTCTTTGCAAGACATGGAGGAAGAGCTATAATTTTTGCTCGTTTTTTACCAATTTTTAGGACTTTTGCTCCTATTGTTGCTGGGATAGTAACCATGGAAAGAAAGAAATTTATGTTTTATAATGTGGTGAGTTCTTTTCTTTGGTCGTTTCTTTTAATTTTTGCGGGGCATTATTTGTATGGCTTTTTATTGCAGAATTATCAAATAGATTTAAAGAACCATATTGAGTTAATTATTATTGGTTTAGTAGTGCTTACGCTTTTACCAGTGATTATTAAGTTGGCTAAGAAAACAGTACCTACCGAAGAAGAATAGTTTAGAAGTTGATATAAATTAAAAATCCGTCTCATTGTAAAATGAGACGGATTTTTTTGTGATTGAGAATTTAGGATTACATCATTCCTGGCATCCCACCGCCCATTGGCATTCCGCCACCAGCGTTATCTTCTTTAATATCGATTAAAGCACATTCAGTAGTTAATATCATTCCTGAAACTGATGCTGCATTTTCTAACGCTACACGAGTTACTTTTTTAGGATCAATAATACCAGCTTTTAGCATATCAACATATTCATTAGTTTTTGCATTGTATCCATAATCTCCTTTTCCTTCTGCTACTTTTGCAACCACTACAGAACCTTCAAGACCTGCGTTTTCTACAATAGTTCTTAGAGGAGCTTCAACAGCACGAGAAATAATTTGGATTCCAGTAGCCTCGTCAGCATTGTCAGCAACAAGAGTGCTTAAAACAGATTTAGCTCTTAATAAAGCTACACCACCTCCAGCAACAATTCCTTCTTCAACAGCAGCGCGAGTAGCGTGTAAAGCATCGTCAACTCTATCTTTTTTCTCTTTCATTTCTACTTCAGAAGCAGCTCCAACATAAAGTACAGCAACACCACCAGCTAATTTAGCCAAACGTTCTTGTAATTTTTCTTTGTCATAATCAGAAGTAGTTACTTCCATTTGACCTTTAATCTGGTTCACACGATTTTTAATCATTTCAGCCTCACCATCACCACTAACGATAGTAGTGTTGTCTTTATCGATAGAAACTTTTTTAGCAGTTCCTAACATTTCGATAGTAGTATTTTCAAGAGTATATCCTCTTTCTTCAGAAATTACAGTTCCACCAGTTAAGATAGCAATATCTTCTAGCATTGCTTTTCTTCTGTCTCCAAAACCAGGAGCTTTTACAGCAGCAATTTTTAAAGCACCACGCAATTTGTTTACTACTAAAGTCGATAGCGCTTCTCCATCAACATCTTCAGCGATGATTAATAATGGTTTTCCTGATTGAGCAACTGGCTCAAGAACTGGTAATAATTCTTTTAAAGAAGAAACTTTTTTGTCGTATAATAAGATGTATGGAGCGTCTAATTCTACTTCCATTTTCTCAGAATTAGTAACAAAGTATGGAGAAAGATATCCTCTGTCAAATTGCATTCCTTCAACTACATCAACATAAGTGTCAGTACCTTTTGCTTCTTCAACTGTAATTACTCCTTCTTTACCCACTTTTGCGAAAGCAGTAGCGATTAATTCACCTATTACTTCGTCATTGTTTGCAGAGATAGAAGCAATTTGTTTGATTTTATCTGAATCACTTCCTACAACTTGAGATTGTTTAGCAAGATCAGCAACAATTGCATCAACTGCTTTGTCAATACCACGTTTCAAATCCATTGGGTTAGCTCCAGCAGCAACGTTTTTTAAACCTTCTTTTACGATAGCTTGTGCTAAAACAGTTGCAGTTGTAGTTCCATCTCCAGCTAAATCATTAGTTTTAGATGCTACTTCTTTTACCATTTGAGCTCCCATGTTCTCCAAAGGATCTTTTAATTCAATTTCTTTTGCAACAGAAACACCATCTTTAGTAACAGTTGGTCCACCAAAAGTTTTACCAATGATTACATTACGACCTTTAGGCCCTAAAGTTACTTTTACTGCATTTGCTAATGCGTCAACTCCACGTTTTAGTCCGTCACGTGCTTCAATATCGAATTTTATATCTTTTGCCATTTTTATGTTTATTTGTTGATTCGTTTATTTGTGTATTTGATTTTAGATGATTGCTAAAATATCATCTTCTCTCATAATCAAATAATCTGTTCCTTCTAATTTTAATTCGGTTCCAGCATATTTTCCGTAAAGTACAGTATCGCCAATTTTTACGGTCATTTGGTGATCTTTTGTGCCATTTCCTACGGCTACAACAGTTCCTTTTTGAGGTTTTTCTTTAGCAGTATCTGGAATGAAGATTCCTGAAGCAGTTTTTGTTTCGGCTGCAACAGGTTCAATAAGAACTCTGTCTGAAAGTGGTTTAATGTTTAATGCCATTTTTTTTATATTTTAAATTTAGAATATTAATTGTTGCTTTTTTCATTTCAGAAATTATGCCAGTTCAATTTTACTGCCATTTTTTCTTAAGAAAAATGCCAGCTTTGACAGGCTGGCATTTTTAAATCTATTTAGAATAGTGATTATTTTGCTGGTTCAGGTGTTACTGGCGCAGTTGGTTGAGCAGCAGGAGCTGGTGTTGGTGCAGCAGCAGCTTCAGTGTTGTCAATAATTTTAGAATCATTGTCGCTTGAAGATCCAGTAAAGCTTAAACTTGATAATAAAATCAAAGCGATTAAAGCGATAGCTAGAGTCCAAGTACTTTTATCTAAAAAGTCAGTTGTTTTTTGTACTCCACCCATTTGTGTTGATCCACCTAATGTAGATGATAATCCACCACCTTTAGGATTTTGAACCATTATTACTACAATCAATAGGAAACAAACTATAGTTATTAAAACTAAAAAAATTGAAAATGTGCTCATTACTTAATTATTATTGTTTTGTTGTAAAATCTTAATATCCGATATACGGTCTGCAAAGAAACTACTTTTTTCTGGATATTTCAAAATTAATATTTGATAAGCTTGAATCGCTTTTTGATATTTTTTTTGTTCCAAATATACCTTAGCTAAAGTCTCTGTCATTAACGAAGTATTGTCGTCTTTATTGATGTCAATAGTTACGCTTGAAGGGGTTCCGTGTTTAACAGCCGAAATCTTTGGGTTACTTTTGATAAACTTATTAATAATAGCTTCTTTTTTCTTTTTAGAATCGTCTTCTTCTTTAGAAGTGGCGCTACTATTTTTAGTTTCGGGTTCTCGAACTATTGGTTGTATTCTTGAAAGTTGCAGCCATTCTTGGAATGAATGGGTTTCACTTTTAGTAAATTCTAAAGGCTTGCCTAGTTCTAAATTTTCTTCAGGAGTAGTTAGTGTTTCAGTAACTTCCGTTTCCTCAGAATTATTTGTTTCTAATGTTATAACCTCGCTTTCAGCAGTTGCTATTGCTTTGTTGGGAACAATTTCGACGCTGTCAATTACATTAATGGAAAGCAGTTCGTTTGTTTTCTTTTCAAATAATTCTTTCTGAATAGCATTAAAATCTTCCGAACTGATAAAGTCAAATAAAACAGCTCTATCGGTGGTGTGAGCTGCTGTAATTTTTAATGCCGAATTGTACTTAAAACTACTTTCGTTGTAAAGTCCTTTTAAACGCAAGGCTCTAGCACTTTGAAAATACGGAAACTCATCCAATACTTTCTCTAAAGCTTGAGTTTGCTTTTCGGTAATGGTATTGGGTTTGTTAATTAAATAAGTATAATCGGTGACGTTCATTGTTTTTTGTTTAATCGTGAAATCGTTTATTTGTTAATCGATTAAACAAATAAACGGTTAACCAAATGACCAAATGATTTTACCACTTGGCTAGTGATTCATTAAAGATATCTTGAGTAATTCTTTCAAAAATTTCATCTAGTGCCGTGGTTAGCACTGCACCCTGCAGCTGTGTAGCTGCTGGATAATCATAATAAAACTCAAATGTTTTTTCGAAATCGTCAGTCTCTTTGTTTTTATTAATAAATCGTACGTTTACTCTAATTTTTAATCGGTTTTGAGAAGCCTGTTGGTCAGCTGTTGCAGTCATAGGGCTGATTCTATAATCTACAATTTCTCCTTCATAGGTTAAATCAGCACCATTTTTAATCAAGTTTAAATTGGTTTGATTCTGTATCAAATCTTGCAATTTTAGGGTGAAAGTTCGATCAATTCCAGGTTCAACTAAGTCGGCATTGTTTTGAAAGAAATTCACTTGAAAAGTTTTAGCGTCAATTTTTCCAGTTCCTGTAAAGTTGTAAATTCCACAGCTGTTAGTGGTAAACAAAACGATTAGGATTAATAATAAATGTATTTTTTTCATATGCCTTAAGTGAAATTCCAAATCTATCGATTTTTCAAAAGTAAGCTTTTTCGAATTTGGATATTGAGTTTTGTAAAATTTTTATAAATCGAATTGTTTTATTTTTCGGTATAATGTTCGTTCAGAAATCCCCAATTCGTCGGCCGCTGCTTTTCGTTTTCCTTTGTTTTTCTCTAATGATTTTTTAATCATTTCGATTTCTTTTTGTTCTAAACGCAGTACTTCCTCTTCTTCAATGGTTTCGGCAAAAAGATAATTATCGTCAGATTCTCTGTAATTATTCTCATTGTGATTAGGATTCATTACAGCTGTTACGGGTTGTTCTTCAAAGTCGATTTCGCTGTCTTCTTCTTTAGAACCGTATATTTTTTGAATTAAATTCGGATTGATATCCTGTGCTTTTGCAGCACCACTTTTCATTAATTCAAGTGTCAGTTTTTTCAAATCGTTCAAATCACTTTTCATATCAAAAAGGACTTTGTATAAAATATCTCTTTCGGTACTAAAATCACTTTCGCCTTTGTTGCTTTTAATTACCGATGGTAGGTTGCTGCCTTCGGTTGGAGGTAAATAAGATTGTAAAGTTGCACCCGAAATATCGCGATTGGTTTCCAAAACCGAAATTTGTTCGGCAACGTTTCTAAGCTGACGAATGTTTCCGCTCCAACGGTACTTCTGCAATAATTGTACTGCGTTGTCATCCAGTTTTAACGGAGGCATTTTGTATTTATGCGCAAAATCGGCAGCAAATTTTCGAAACAACAAATGAATATCGTCTTTTCGGTCTCGCAAAGGAGGTAAGGCAATATCAACGGTGCTCAAACGATAATACAAATCTTCACGGAATTTCCCTTTTTCGATAGCATTGAACAAATTCACATTGGTTGCAGCTACAATTCGAACATCTGTTTTTTGAACTTGGGATGAACCTACTTTTAAAAACTCCCCATTTTCAAGAATACGCAATAAACGTACTTGGGTAGTTAAAGGCAATTCACCTACTTCGTCTAAGAAAATAGTTCCGCCATTAGCCACTTCAAAATAACCTTCACGAGTGCTAGTTGCACCTGTAAAAGCTCCTTTTTCGTGACCAAAAAGTTCGCTGTCAATTGTTCCTTCAGGAATAGCACCACAGTTTACGGCAATGTATTTTCCGTGTTTGCGATGTGAAAGCGAATGAATTATTTTAGGGATACTTTCTTTTCCCACACCACTTTCTCCAACTACCAACACCGAAATATCAGTAGGAGCAACCTGAATGGCTTTTTCTATGGCACGATTGAGCTTCGGTTCATTACCGATAATCTCAAATCGTTGTTTTATGTTTTGAACTGTTTCCATTTTTATTTTTTTTAGCCACGAATTTCACTAATGTCACAAATTTTTTATTGATAAGAATTTCACTAATTTATGGATATTATTATAGCCACGAATTACATGAATGTTCAATAATTGTTTCAATAAAACTTTATTCCTCTATACGATTCACTTCTTTTGTATTCGTTTTTTCTACTTTGTGTTTTGGAAAATACGTTCTTATGATATAAAACGTGGTTCCAAAACCTATTATAAAAGTAGCTATAGTGATGAGTATTTGTTTCTTTGTCATTTTATTCTTTTTGATTAACCACAAATTACACAAATTTTCACAAATTCTTTTTTAAATAATTAACCGTTTGTGAGTAAGTGATTTATTTTGAAAATTTACAATAATTCCAATTTGAGAATCTGCAAGCTTTATGTAATTTAGTGTTTGAGCAATATGTTCATTGTTGATTTCTTTAACGGTTTTTATTTCTAAAATTATTTCGTTATAAACAATAAAGTCAGCATAGAACTTATGAGCAAGTATGTTTCCTTTATATTCGATTGAAAACTCCTTTTCTCTTTCAAAAGGGATGTTTCTATTTTTAAATTCGATCTCTAAAGCATCTTTATAAACTATTTCTAATAAACCAGGACCTAAAATTCGATGAACTTCCATACAAATACCGATTATCGTATAATTCTCTTCTTGTTTGTAATATTCCATAAATTGTATTTAGGTTAATTTGTGAAATAGTTAATTCAGCTTTTAATTTGTGCTAATTTGTGAAATTAGTGGTTTAAAAAAAAACTTAATTCATTTCAGAATATCCAACCGCTTCTCCTTTTAAAGTTCCGCTGGTGCAAGAGTTGATTTTTACATTTACAAAATCTCCAATTTTATAATTCTCTTTTGGAAAAACTACCGTAATACTTTGAGAATTTCTTCCTGAAAATTCTTCCTGAGATTTTTTTGAAACCTTTTCGATTAGAACTTCAACGGTTTTACCGATGAATTCTTCTGAACGAAACCAAGCATGTTTTTGTTGTAAATCGACAATTTCTTGTAATCTTCTGGCTTTTGTTTCTTCAGGAACATCGTCTTCCATTTTTCTTCCTGCCAAAGTTCCCGGGCGTTCGGAGTACGAATACATATACCCAAAATTGTATTTCACATATTCCATTAAACTCATTGTGTCTTGATGATCTTCTTCGGTTTCTGTTGGGAAACCAGCAATCATATCTTGCGAAATGGCTGCTTCAGGAATAATACTTCTAATTTTATCAATCAAAGTCATGTATTCTTCACGGCTATGCAAACGATTCATTTCCTTTAGAATTCGGTTACTTCCAGACTGAACAGGCAAGTGAATGTGTTTGCAAATATTATTGTGTTTTGCAATCACATGTAACACACTTTCGTGCATGTCTTGAGGATTAGAAGTCGAAAAACGAATGCGCATTTTAGGAAAACCAACCGCCACCATTTCGAGCAATTGATCAAAGTCAACAGCAGTTGCTTTTTGCATTTCGGTAGCGTTTTCAAAATCTTTTTTCAAGCCGCCGCCGTACCATAAATAACTATCCACGTTTTGACCTAAAAGCGTAATTTCTTTAAAACCTTTGTCCCATAAATCTTGAATTTCGCCTAGGATACTTTGCGGTTCTCTACTGCGCTCACGACCTCTGGTAAAAGGAACTACGCAAAAAGTACACATATTATCGCAACCACGAGTGATAGAAACCAATGCTGTAATTCCGTTGCTCATCAAGCGAACAGGCGAAATATCTCCGTATGTTTCTTCTTTGGATAAAATAACATTGATAGCATCACGACCTGCTGAAACTTCGCTTAAAAGATTGGGTAAATCTTTATACGCATCAGGACCAACAACCAAATCCACTATTTTTTCTTCGTCCAGAAATTTTTCTTTCAAACGTTCTGCCATACAGCCCAAAACGCCCACTTTCATTTTAGAATTGATGCGTTTTACGGCATTGTATTTTTCTAAACGTTTGCGTATGGTTTGTTCGGCTTTGTCTCGAATGGAACAGGTGTTTACCAATACCAAATCGGCTTCTTCTAAAACTTGTGTGGTATTGTATCCATTGCTTGATAAAATCGAAGCAACGATTTCGCTATCCGAGAAATTCATGGCGCAACCATAACTTTCAATAAATAGCTTTTTAGTATTCTCGGGTTTATTTTCAAGAACAAGACTTTCGCCTTGTTTATTTTCATCGATAATCTTTTCCATAGTCACTTCAAAAGTGTGTTTTAATAAGTCGGTAAAGGTACAATTATTTGAATAAATATGACAAGATGTCAGCTATAGATTTAACAGTATTTTATCAACAAGCTAAAGAGGATTTTCTCGGAGCGCATTTAGTGGCTAACGGAACAAAAATGCGAACACAATTATTTTTCTACTCCATACATTGGAACTCTTGATTTGCATCAGTAGTATATTTTATAAAAGTGTAAGATTTTTTACGAAAAAAAAATAGGCTGTTGTTTATTTGTAATACTAAAAAATGTAACTTTATCCTTATTAACCTTAATCAGTAGTATTTTATGAGTACACGAAATCAATTGAGTATCAGTATTCCCGAAGAAACCATCGCGGCTGTACTAGAAAATTTGCAAAATTGCAAAAGTTTGCTTGAACCCTATCTATTGGCATTAACTCCAGAAGAGCGCCAGTCGATTCTAAAAATGGGAGACAAAACCGTGGCTACGGTGTTGAAAACCAAAGAGTATGTGGTGACGAATCCGCAATTTGTTCCCAGCTACATGAATGTGGACGAATTTGTGGCAGACGCTTCTGTGGTCATGCAATTGACGCCCATTACCAATCTTGCCGCGCAATTGTCTCGCGACGTAGAAGATACTGTTATGGTGGCGGGCAGTGAAGCTTTCCAAGAAGCGCTGCTGTATTACGGTCAAATAAAAGAAGCGGCTTCCAAGGGAATTCCTTCGGCTGAACCTATTTATGACGACTTGAAACAACGATTCGCCAAAAAAACAAAAAGAGTACAGCCCATTTAATTCGTTAATTTTTTGAATCCAAGCCTCCATAAGGAGGCTTTTTTATTGGCGATTCTGTGTTTTTGAGTTCAGAGCTTATAATTTTGAGTTCGGAGCTTATAATTTCAAGTTCAGAACTACTAATTTTGAGTTCAGAAGTGCTTCATTCAAGTTTAGAACTTCATTTTATATGTTTGGAGGTTCTTGTTTTAGGTTCAGAACTACTTTTTTTAAGTTCGGAACTTCTTCGTTTGAGTTCGGAGCTTATAATTTTAAGTTCGGAACTCCTTTTTTAATTCTCGAAAAATAGTAGTGCTGTTTTTACTCCTTAAAATTAGAAAAGGGATCAACAAATAAAAAGTCCTTTTGATTATTTGTAAGAAAAAATGAATATATTTGAAAAACAAAAAGCGAGACAAACCTTCGTCAATCTACCTGATTTTGGGTGTATATACGAAGGTTTGTTTCTTCTATATACTAGTTATCTACAACTTTTCATCCCGCCCTCCGATTTGCACCTAAAGTGCCGTATTTATTGACTTTATAGTTTTTAGAAATGCAGAATAAAGCACAAAAAAGCAACGAAATACTTGTTTTGTTGTACCTATTGTTGTACCTTAGTACCACGTTGCACCCGATTGAAAACCCAGTATTTACAATACTTTCACTCGTTTGCATTCCTTTACAAATATAGTATAACATTCCTAAATTCTCATTATTATGGCATCAGTTAAGCTAATTTTAAGAACACATCAGGCAGACCAAACTGGACACAGCCCTTTGTATATCCGAATTATAAAAGATAGAAAAACGAAATTTATCACTGCTGGAGTGAAGCTTAAAGAGAACGAATGGGATGAAGTAAAGCAGAAAGTAAAAAAGAACCATGCAAACAGCGCTAGGATGAACGCCTCGTTATCTCAAAAAATTGCAGATGCTGAAGCTCAAGTTGCGGATATGGAACGTAAAATAAAAACAGTGTCCGTTAGAAAACTAAAAGAAGCCATCAAAGGAAAAGAAGTACCAAACTTTTTCGAATATGCCTACAAACGATTAGAGAAAATCAAAAGTACCGTCTCCTACTCCACATACAAAGCTTACACTACACAGATTAAAAAATTTGAAACCTACATGGGTACAAAGGATGTCTATTTTGATGATATTACAGTCGCACTTTTAAACGACTATAAATTTCACTTAGGAAATACACTGAATAATGGAGCAACGACACAACGCCTTTCTATAATTGTGCTCGGAACCATTTTCAGGGATGCTATCAGAGAAGAAGTAATTCCTGAAACTATGTTTCCATTTAGTAAAATCACACTTAAAATTAGCGCCTCTAAAAGATTATTTCTAAACAAAGAACAGATTGATGATTTAACTCAATTAAAGCTCGTAGAAGGCAAAAAAGCAATGATGTGGAGAGATTTGTTTCTGTTTTCCATTTATGCAGGTGGCTTGCGATTTAGTGATGTTATCGAAATGCAATATGCCAATTACAATCCAGCAGAAAATAAAATTCATAAACTTATTCGAAAAACAGGAAGAGTACACCAATTCAAAATTGGAAAAGTAGCCATTGAAATTTTAAATAAATACACAAAAGAAAACGCCAAACATGACGATTACATATTTCCAATTATTGTGGACAAAGAAGGTTATAGTAATAACGAAGCCAAACGTTACTTTCAAACAGCTGCTTTCAATAAGTTGGCAAATTGGCATCTGAAAAAATTGGGAGAAAAAATAAAACTTCCTTTCGTTCTTTCATTTCACTTATCCAGACATAGTTTTGCTACAAATGCTTTAAACAATGGAATGAGAATCGAGCATGTTTCAAAATTAATGGATCATCGTGACATAAGCACAACACAGGTGTATGCAAAAATCATCAGTGAAGAACTCGATAAGGCAGTTGACAACTATATTTTCTAAAAAAATCTACTTAAAGTATATTTTTAACATAAAAAATATACTTTAAGTATAGTAAACAAAATCGTACTAAAATATTAGCAAATATTTAAGAAATCCTTTGTGAAAGGATTTTTTTTTATTTCTAATTTAGCGCAAAGGAATGAAGATTTTTTAAATGAAAAAGAATTGAAGTAAAGAAGTAAGAAACTTGAAAACAAGCAGATTACAATTTAATATAAATTAGGGAAGAGCATAAAAAATCCATTTCAAAACGTATGTTAAAATACAAAATAATCAATACGCCAGTATTTTATGGAACACCACATTCAAACAGCTTCGTTTGTAGAAATGATAGTAGTAAAACACGCTCAAGCTTCCAATTCAGATTTTGACATTATACTTGATGATAAAGTTACTTTGCAAAACTATTGCAATGCTTTAATCGATAAAATTTTCGAACTTAAACAATCGGAATTTCCTTCATTTATAAACTACCAATCCAATTTGGTAAAAGATTCTGTTCTTTGGCTTAACAAATTGGAAAAGCTCATAGCAAATAATGAAGCATTATTCACAGGAAAATGTGCTTTAAGCCGTTACAACAAACTTTTTTATCATATAGAATCAAAACGAAAAGAAATACAATCTACGAGCGTAAAAGATTCTAAAATACACACGCCAAAAAAACATATTAACGCCGAAAATGAAGACCGTTATTTTTCCTTTTATGAACTAAAAAAGCTGTTGGACAAAATACCTTGTGACAACGAAAAAATACTATTGTTAACCAAAGAAAAACACGAATACAGACAATCAAATATCGAATTTATCAATCAAAAAATACCATTGTTTGACGAACAATGCAGCAAAGAGATTGAACAAATATATGAGCTTGGAAAGTTGAAATCTGAATTTGAAAAATCAAAACCAAACAATTGTAACAATCATAGTCATTTTAATAAAATCCAATTCAATTGCAATGTAAATCAGTTTGTTGATATTTTCTATCAATTACATAGAGAGTTGTTTTCGAATGGAAAACCAATTATTGACGGAAACATCAATGACATGGTTGCAATGATAGTACATTCATTCGTTGATAAAGATGGAAACGAAATAAGTCCCCAAACGGTTGAAACAATACTAAAACCATCAAGAGGCGACAAACGCCCGAAACCTCATAAAAGACTGGACATTGACAAACTCCTTTAAAACAAAATAGTCCCGAGGGACTATTTTGGGACTTTAGGACTTTTTTACACTTCCCACATTTGCACCATAACATTTAAAAAACTTTAAAAATGGATGCAATTATCTTCACAAAAGACCAGTTCACAGATCTAATGAGTAAATTAGACGCAATTCAAAGCCAACTATCTACTAAGGCTGACCAAAAAAAAGAAACTTTCCTGGACAATCAGGAATTCCTTCTTCTGATGAAAATTTCAAAACGTACTGCACAAACCTGGAGAGACGAAGGCAAAATTTCCTTTAGCCAAGTGGGTAACAAAATCTACTACAAACTTTCTGATGTTGAAAAACTCCTAACCGAGCATTACAACAAATCTTTCAAAGGAAGATAACATGAGCTGCTACAACGGAACTTCTGAAAGTTGCGAATACAAATTTGTCAATACGACTAAACTGCATACTAATAACTGAACACCGAACATTATCATTATGGTAACCATTTTCAAGAATTTCAACGAGGTTGTAGAACACAAAACAATTTTAACTATTTTAGAAGAAATCAAAACCGGAAAATACAGACACGCTATTGTTTATCTTCGAAAATCTTTGTCAGAAAAGAAACTAGAAGCCTATGAAAAAGCCAAAAAATCACTTCCTGCATTTACACCTTCAGCAAAATTTGTTGGAGGTCGTAAATTGGAATACTTGACGGAATATTCAAATTGTATTATTCTGGACATCGATAAATTAAGTACGGAAGATTTACAAAAGACAAAACAGACTGCTAATCAATCCAAATTCACTTTTGCCAGTTTCATTAGTCCATCTGGAAACGGATTGAAAATTCTAGTAAAAATAAACACTCCAAAAAACGAACACAAAGAAACATTCTTATTGGTCCAGGAGCATTATGAAAAATTATTAAACCTGGAAATTGATAAGTCCGGAAAAGACATAACCAGATTATGTTTTTATTCATCTGATGAAAATTTATATCTCAACGAGAATTCGAAAACCTTTATCACATCGAGCGCAGTCGAGATGCCACTTGTAAACGATTGTCACACTGAGCTTGTCGAAGTGTCTCAATCAACCGACAACAGCGAAGCCATCTATAACCATTGCATAAAGTTTACCGAAAAAAAAGTGCAATTTGCGAATGGTAGTCGAAACGTATTCGTACATCAATTGGCTTGTAACCTGAATAGAAAAGGTGTTTCGCTTCACGAAGCTTTAGGATATATCCTAACTGATTTTGGATATGATGAAAAAGAAGTAACACAAACAGTAAAAAGTGCCTACGGAAACAGTCACGAATTTGGTAAAAATGAAAAAATTGAAACTCCTAAAAAAGAAAAAGAAAAAAAAGATTTCTCAATAACTGATACTACTGATTATGACGATGAAGACAAACCTAAACCAACCCAAATTGACCGTTTAGAGTTGTTCTTATCAAACAAATATGTATTTCGTCATAACATAGTTTCTGGAAAATTAGAATTCCAATACTTCGGAAAAAAGAAGTGGAACGTAATGAATGATTTCATTGAAAATTCAATGCTTCGGGAGTGTTTAAAAGGTCGAATTAAAACAAATCTTTCTTCATTAAGAAACTTGCTTTATTCTGATTTTTGTGAGCTGTACAATCCATTTGAAGATTATTTTTTCAATTTGCCTACTTATGATGAAAAGACGGATTACATTAACGAATTAGCCAATACAATAACTACTACAAAACAAGAACTCTGGCAACAGTGTTTCAAAAAATGGTTAGTCGCAATGGTCGGATGTGTACTGGATGATAAAGTAATAAATCACACAGTAATTGTATTCAGTGGCAAACAAGGATTAGGAAAAACAACTTGGGTTGAAAAACTAGTTCCCAAACAATTGAAAGAATATTTATTTTCCGGAACTATAAACCCAAACAACAAAGATACTTTGGTTCAACTGGCGGAATGTATGTTAATTAATTTGGACGAACTTGAAAATCTAAACCGTTCAGAAATTGGATCACTAAAAGAAATCATTACAAAAACTCAAATCAGGATGCGAAAAGCTTATGGTCACAATAATGAAACAATGCCCAGACGGGCATCATTTGCAGGAAGTGTCAACACAGCCCAGTTTTTGAATGACAGTACAGGAAGCAGAAGATTTCTTTGTTTTGAATTGGAAGGCATACAATACCAGCATGATGTAGATATTAATATGGCTTTTTCACAAGCTTTATATCTTTTCAAAAGTGGTTTCAGATTTTGGTTTGATCAGGAAGAAATTAAAAGTATAACAGCCAATAATGAACAATACCAACTCCGAAGTCCTGAAGAAGAACTATTGCTTACTTGGTTTGAACCTTGCGAGAAAGAAAAGGCAAATACGTTTCTCAACGCATCTCAAATAGCTGCAAAATTAGCCGACAGAGCTAAACTAAATGTAAACGACAGTACGATTAACAAATTGGGAAAAGCTTTAAAAAAACATAACTTCCTCCGTATTAAAAAAGAAGGCATCTATGTCTATGCAATTATTGAGAGAACCTACGAAGAAGTAGACAACAATAATAAAGTCGTATAAATTAGATATCCTAATAAAATTAAGATTTTCAGACTGCCGACTGCTACTGAATACTGCCTTCTGAATTCTGGGTAAGATGGGTAAGCAAAAAACGTTGAAACAATTTTCATTTTTTTATTAAACTAAAAATCGGGTAACATAAGACAATTACAATGCAAATCAGAACTAGTAGTGTTCTGATTTGCATTATTTTTAGCGGATAAATCCAAAACCTTTAAACTTAAAAAAAATAAATTTCTTTCGTTACAAAATTGCTTACCCTGCTTACCCTAAACCCTCCTTGTTTTCTTTACACTTTTTCTTTTTTTTTGTTAATAAAAAATCAATATATTGCGATTTACCTTATATTTCATTCGTTTGCTTTGTTATATATTTACTACATTATGACAAAAAGCTATTTGAAGAGAAAACTTACTTACTTTTCTTTAAAGCAAGAAAGAAGTTGATACAGAAATAGATTTGAAATAAGTATTATATTACATCACAGCTAGTAGTAAAGTACAATTCAAAAACTATTTATATTATTTAAAAATAATTCAAATTTTTACCTAGAGAGAATATATGATATGAATACAAATTATTTAGAATTTAACAATTGGGCAATTGATTACTATAAATATAGAAATTCATATTCAGAAATAGGGACTCTTGCTATTGAAGTAATTGAAATTGTAAATTATTGTAAAAAACACTCTTGTGATTTAAAATTTTCTGAAATTATTGAACAAGATTGGTCAAAATTACTGCAAAATGATAGTAATAATAATCCTAAATATTTTGGACTAATTGCAATGCAATGTTATGCTGCATCATTAATGGAAAATGATGATGATAATAATATTGGTGTCAATGATTATCAAACAAGATTTATCGAGGTTTCAGGAATTAGAAGTACCCAAGAATTGCAAATTAAATTCAGATCTGAATTTATGGGTATTCCAATTCAAGAAAAAATTTGGATTGAAGCTAAAAAATTTCTTTCGAGCATAAATATTAATATACATATTCCAAATCAATCAAATGGCGCTAATAGATATGTCAAATACCCTAAAAAGCAAGTTGTTTTAAATCAAGAAGATTTAAATGAATACTCTGATTTTTTTTTAATGGCTAAAGAAGTATTTGAAGGACTTTCATTTGATGTATTTCGAAAATATTATAAAAATAACATTGCTAGATTTGAATTAAAAAGAAAAAACAACTTAAAAAATGATAGATCCCAAAATGAAAACAACATTAAATTAAAACAAATATTTGATTTTTATTGTTCTGAAAATTGGAAAGTTAAAACAGATTCGCTAGTTATTAATAAAAATAACATTGAAGAATCAAAATATATTCTTTATTACAACGAATTTGCAGAAACTAAAATTCAATTATATAATGACCAAAATAACTGTATAAGTTTTTGCGACTCAATGTTTCAAAAATCAAGAATAAAAGGAATTATTTTTTTTAAAAAATCTGACGAATATGAAAACGAATTTGATTCGGTTAACTATTTAGAAAATGGTGCTGAATATGTTTTGGTTGCAAATAATACTTCAAATCCAAACGACCTAAAAATAATAAAAGAATGTTTCGAAAGTATAACTTTTAATACTGAAAAGCGATATTTTTTTAGAGGTAAAATAGATGCAAATCGCTTACCTAAAGAATTCATAGAATTAATTAATGAACCATATCCTTTAAAATTAATGGGGGTGAAAATTTCTAGAAAAAATCAATATTTAATTAGTTTCCCTCCAAAAATCATCAATAATAAAAATTTAAATTACAGAGTATATCCTGAATACAATATAGATGATGTAAAAGTAGGCAAATATCAAATCAGAGTTCCTGGTTATAGTAATTTGAATTTTGAAATAATAAAAAATCCAAAACTTAAAGAAATTATACACCCTAAAGAGGTCGGATTAAAAATCAACAATTTAAACATTGTTAAAAATGAATATAATGTACAGGGATTACATTATTCTGAAAAACAACAATTAACAGAAGAAAGCTTGAATATTAATAACTGGATTAATATTCAAATAAGAAAAACAAAAATTGAAGCTTCAAATATTATACTAAAAGCACTAATACAGACTAATTATGGGAAATAGCATAACTAAATTATTTGCAATTATTTTAGAACGAAAAATGGTTAATGACAAGGAAAGTGGTGCTAATTGTAAAGTATATGTTTTAGAAGAAAATAACACTAAAAATAGCAATCAAGATTATATAAAATCAATTTTTCCTGAAAGCGGAGATGTTTTTTCAAGCCGTATTTTTATTGGCGAAAATTCTAGTCAATTACAAGAAGGCGATTTAATTGAAATTTCATTAGACGAAATAATCCCTAAAAAGGAATCTTCCCAAAGCACATACATTAAACATCAATCTGTTAAAAAAATAGGTTTTAAAACGATAGATATACCTATCAATTATACAAATAAAGGATATTTAGATATTGAAATGATTAAAGATTATTTTTATTCTACTTCTCTAGAAACAGATAAACTTGGTAAATTTTATTTATCAGATAGTCAATATTTATTTGGTCCATTCAAAATTGAAAATTCTTCTATTACTGTAACTGGTAAGTCAGTTTCTAAATTTGATTTTAATATTGATGAATTGATAGATGTAGAAGATTGTAAATATTCGTATATTTTAGAAGAACCAAAAAAGAAAGTTGCCGAAATAGACTGCATGTCTAAAATTCAAGTTTTAGAGCATTTAAAAGAAACGTTAAAGAGTTTTCAAAATATTAATGCAGAAGTAAATAGTATTAGAGAGTTAAAAAAAGCTGTCATAAAAAATAATGCAGGGAGTGAAGGACTTAATGTAATTAGGCTATCGAGAGCAAATCAATACCTATCTGAATTAGAACTTTCTTATGAAGAAATAAACAAATTAAAATCTAATAATGAATCTTGGGAATTAATCTTTGATAAGAATTATCAAAAACACAAAAGTGAATTTGAGAAGGAATTTTTAAAAGATGTAGAAAACTCTAAAAAAATAAAAGAGAAAGAGCTTGAGTCACTACAAAAAGAAATTCTAACTTGTGAAAAAAATCTATCTTTAAAAAAGCAAAATATTGAAGAAGTTTCAAAAGAAATTGACCAAATAAAAACTAAAAAGGACGATTTAATACTTTCAATAAAGTTAAGTGCAGGAATAAGCAATACATTTTCAAAAGGAAATTCAATTAATGAAAATGTTAAATTCTATCAATCTGACGAAAACTCAAATCTTGAGTTGCCTACATATTTAGACTTTGATGATTATTTAGACGATTTAATCGAAAATAAAATTATAAAACGTTCCTCAAGATCTAATTTCATTGATTCTATTTATTGTTTACAAAAAGGGAATTTTATTATTGCAAATAATATTGCTTTTGTAAATACATTGATTAAAACTTTTGGAACATATAAAATTATCCAACAAAATGCAGAAATTGATTGGATAAAATACCAATTTATATATGAAAATGGTTTTAAAGAAATAGTTGAAAGTGCTACTAAAACCCCTTTAATTCCTCATTTTTATGTATTGCAAGACATCAATATTTCTAGTTTTGAATGCTATGCAAAACCAATTATCGATATTGCAAATAGAGTTAGAAAAAACATCCCTGGATTAAATTTAAATTGGCCTTCAAACCTATATTTTATTAGTCTTCCAATTGAAATAGAAATAGAAAAATTTGGTTTCGAAATGCAAAGTGAAACTTTCAAAAATTGGAAAGCATTTCCGATAATTGAAAACTTCGCTTCAAAAGATGATTTTGAAATGAATTCAAGATTAGATATAAATTCAATCCAAATTAATAGCGAAGTCATCAATCATTTTGAAAACTATTTTTCATAATTAAAACTATGGAAAATTTACTATACAGTTTTTTTATAGAGAATAATCATAACTCTCTTATTTCATTTCAAAGAATTAAGAGGTTTTTGTCAAACATACATTTTGATGAAGAAATAGGTAAAAACAGATTAGAAAGTTTATATAAATTATTGAACAACGGAGTAATAGATTATGCTGGAAACAGTAATTACTATATGAGTCCCTCAATAATTATTAATGCTGAAAATTTTAAAATAGGCATTAACCTTCCCATAGATGTAATTGAAACTAATAAAGAAAAAATTATCACTCAAAATACAGGAATAATACTTTTTAATATTCAGGAAATAGTACTGAATGATTGGGATATTATGAATGTAGATTATAAATTCGATAATTATCTTTCTAATTTTATTTCTATTTTTAAAATTCCTTTAAATTGGGAAAAGGTACAAATGATGTTTCCAACAAATTCAATCAAAATTGAAATATTTAATCCTGAAAATTTTAAATGGAGCAAAGCTGAAAATTCAATACTAACAAATAGTTTGTATAAAGTTTACCCTTATCCTAATGATTGTTTTGAATATTATTTCAATTATAAACAAAACTGGTACAGAATAAAAGCTGAAGAATTTGATAAAAGCAGTTTAGCAAAAACAATTTTAATATTAAATGCCAAATTGGCTTATAATCCTGCTTCAAATGTGTTAAGCATTCCAAAATACTTTCCATTACCTTCATTCATTGAAAAACTATTGTTTTTAAATCATTGTTTGGCAAAGGGTAAATTTCCAGAAAACAGAAATTATTTTATAGAAAGAAAAGATTTTAAAAAAGTGAATAAAGTAATATTTAATAATCATATTAAGATAGCAGCTGATGAATAATGCGTTTCAAATTTGGAGAGAATTAAAAGATATTTATACAAAATATATTGATACAGGTTTGCCTTTTAGTAATATTTTATTGGAGAATGAAAGACGCTCACTATTTGAAAAAGGAGATACCATTGCTAAATATCCTATTATAGAATTTACACCAAAATACAATGAGTTTAAAACATTAAACGAGACTTGTATTACATTAAATCTAAATCCAAAATTTGCAGAATTTATAAAGCAAGGTTTGTTCAAAGACAGAGATGGAATTGAAAGTAAAATATATGAGCACCAATTTGATTCAATAAATGCAGCAGTATCAAAAAGGAAAAATATTATTGCTACAACAGGAACTGGTTCTGGCAAAACAGAATGTTTTTTATTTCCATTACTTTATGATTTAATAGATGAAAAATTAAATACAACTAATCAAACTAAAGCTGTTCGTGGATTAATTTTATATCCCTTAAATGCTTTGGCGGAAGACCAAATGCGAAGACTACGAGAGGCATTGTCTAGTGAAAATGCAATTAATTGGTTAAACAAAAATGCAAACAGCAACTATATTACTTTTGCACGATATACCGGAATAACACCAACATCAGGTAATAGAGATAAAGGCAAGGAAAAAAACAAAAAGGCATTAATAGAATTTGATAAAGAATGGGGAAAAGTTAAAGAGTTTGTAAATCAGAATCCTGATTATAAAGAATATTTATACGACATTCCAAATAGAGATGTGAATATTGAACTGTGTGATAGGTATTCCATCCAAGATACTCCGCCAGATTTATTAATCACAAATTACAGTATGCTCAATGTAATGCTAATGAGAAAGGACGAAGATCCCATTTTTGAATCAACTAAACAATGGTTGCAAGAATCGGAAAAAAATATTTTTCATATCGTAATTGATGAATTGCACTCCTATAGAGGAACAAGTGGTACAGAAGTTTCTTATTTAATCAAATTATTATTAAATAAAATTGGACTGACTCCTGATTCTCCCCAAATTCAATTCTTATGTTCAAGTGCTTCGATGCAAGAAAGTGAACGTGTAAAAACTTTTGTTTCAGGATTTTTTGGTATTAAAAAGGAAAACTATAAAGATAAGTTTGAAATAATTAAAGATAAAAGGATTATTGACAATACTCCAATTACAAATAAAATTGACCCAATACTTTGCATTGGTTTAGAATCAAAATCCATTGAAGAAAAGGAACTTTTTTTTGAGAAAAATAATTTATTACCTACACTTCAGAAATTAATAAATAAACCAATTGAAATCAATACCATCTTTAGCAATTTATTTATTGGTAATAATTTTGAAACTAATCTAAAGGCAATTGAAAGTATTTTAACCTCTTTAACATTCTTAAAGGATGAAAAAGAGAAAATAAAGCAATCTCAAAGAGCACATTATTTCTTCAGAAATATTGATGGTTTATGGGCTTGTACAAATTCCGAATGCAACCAAGTAGAAGAAAAATATAATTTTCCAACAAGAAACGTTGGGAAATTGTATAGGAGACCACAAAGCAGATGCGAATGTGGTTCTCATATTTTAGAGGCATTAACTTGTCGTCAGTGTGGAGAAATATATTTTAATGGTTGGGTTTCTGAACAAGAGCCAAACAAAATTTCACCTGAAAGAGCTGTGAATCTAAAAGATTTTTCAAATAAAATATTCTTCAATAACACCAAAAATATTAAGATAGAATCGAATTCTGATTGGCAAAAATCTAATTACGATTGTATTAACGGAATCATACCAAATAACAGAGTAGGTGTTGAATTAAATATAATTGAATTTAAAAAACCAACGGATTACAAGTCGCTTTATCCATACGAATGCGTTTGTTGTGGATCAAACGTTAAAAAAAGTGCAGACCAAAATACACTAACGCCAATTCACAGACATTATACAGGTGTTCAAAAAATAAACCAATTGATGGCAGATTCTTTATTAAGAATTATTGCAAAAAGCGATAAAGAAAATGGCACCAACAACGCAAAACTGGTTCTTTTTTCAGATAGTCGCCAAGCAGCAGCAAAACTTGCAGCTGGTATAGAAATGGATCATTATAAAGATATTGTGAGAACTTTATTGATGAAAAATTTAGATTCAATGATGAAATTATATAACCTTCTCATAAAATTTTTAGAAAATGATAGTAGTATCACGGAAAAAAAAGAATTAAGAAAGGGGAAAAGACTTTTTCGAACAATAAATGAATTTTATGACCGAATTGAAGAGTATTTTGATGAAGAAGATGAAGTTATAAAAAATAAAATTCTAAATGACATTCAACTACAAATTAACAAAGGAATCCCTATTGACAGTCTTTTAAAATTAATTGGTATTGAATTATTAAAACTTGGAATAAATCCAGGCGGTCCAAAATACTCATTAACAGTAAACACTTCTGGAGAACAGTGGCATAAATCATTTCAATTTAAAGAATTTAATAGTTTCAGCATCGAAAATGATGATAATTTTTTCAAACAAATTTCAAATTCATTAAAATACGAAATTGTTTTAAGTTTATTATCAAGTAATAGACGTTCATTTGAATCTTTAGGTATAGGAATTGTTATTCCTAATATAAAAAAATATAATGGTTATCCTGTAAATTTTATTCATAACTGCATAAAATTACTTGGAGAAAGTTATAGAATTAAGAATGATGATAACACTAATAATTCCGGATCAATTCCTAAAAAAGTATGGGAATATGCCAAAGTTACAGAACGTATTAAAAGCAACGACAAAATTTTTAAAGAAAATTTCAAAACTATTTTAATTGAGAATAATTTAATCAACAAGAACATTGTTGAACTAACAGGTAAAAATTTAAACTTTAGATATAGAAAAAAAGATGAAGTAATATATAAATGCCAAACTTGCAGTAATCTTCAAATCTTAAACCATAAAAATATATGTACTAATTGTTTTAATGAAAAATTACAAGCAGTAACGGAATCAGACATTAAAATAATTTTAGAAAAAAATTATTATCTGCATTTAGCAAACATTACTGAAGACGGGAAAGACTTTCCTCTTATGAGATTACATTGTGAAGAATTAACCGGTCAAACAGATCCAACAGAAAGTAGAAAAAGACAACGACTTTTTCAAGGTCGGGCAATGAAAGAAGAAGAAAAACTAGTCGAAGAAATAGATTTATTAAGTGTAACCACGACAATGGAAGCAGGAGTTGATATTGGTTCATTGGTTGCGGTAATGATGGGAAATGTTCCTCCACAACGATTTAATTACCAGCAAAGAGTTGGTCGAGCTGGTCGTAGAGGAAGCGCATTGTCAGTAGCTTTAACAATCGCAAAAGGAAACTCACACGACCAAACTCATTATAATCAATCACATCGAATGGTTTCTGCTATTCCAAGCGATCCTTATTTGGAACTAAATAGGGAACAAATTTTATTACGATTTGTAAATAAACAGGTTTTAAAAGAATCATTTCAGAAAATTGTTATCGATGATAAAAAGAACTCAACAAGTGTTCACGGGAATTTTGGCAAATCAAATGATTGGTTAGATTATAAACCACAAGTAGAAAATTTTATAAAACAAAATGAAGCTCCCATAAATAAAATAATTAGTTTTTTAAAAACAGGAACCAATATAGAGCCTACATCAAAAGAAATATATGATAATCATGTAGCCAAATTAACATCAAAAATTGATGAATATTATAATAATAATGTTGATTATCCACAGTTAGATTTAAGCGAAAAATTAGCAAATGCGGGACTACTACCTATGTTTGGTTTTCCAACCCAAACAAGAGTTCTCTATGAAGAAAAACCACAACCAAAAAACACCAAGGACGAATCTCTAATTAATCGGAATTTAAGTATCGCAATTTCGGAATTTGCACCAGGTAGTGAAACAGTAAAAGATAAAAAAATATTAAAAAGTGTTGGAGTTATCGACTATCACTACAGTAACGGTGGACTTAATGAAAAAGATGGTAGGGGTTATAAATCCGATGAAGTTTATCGTTGTAAAAATTGTAAAACTGTATACACTAAAATTACAGATGATAAAAAATGTGATTGCAATGGAGATTTAATCAATTTTAAAGCAATTACTCCTTTAGGTTTTTGTGTTGAGTATGGAGTTGCAAGAAATTTTGATGGGCGCTTTGAATTTAATGCCCGAGCTGGAGAAGTTACTCTTGATCCTGAATCAAATTTGAATAATGTTGTTCCTATTCAAAATTTAATTCTATCATCAAATCAAATTCCTGATGACGGTATTGTTCATCTTGTTAATGATAATGATGGCGATTTTTTTAAATTCGGAAAAATTCCTCAAACCAAAATGTGGGTTGTCAAAGAACACTTGAGTAATTCAAATATCACACTTCTAAATGAAGAGAATTATGCTCTGTTAGCCTCTAAACACACTGGAGTAATTGCATTATCTTTAAATGATTTATCTGAAAATTATTACCAAGACATTAACAATCCATATCAAAGAGCTGCTTTTTTATCTTGGGGATATTTAATTAGAAAATCTATTTGTTCCGAACTTGATATTGAAACAAACGAGTTTAATATTGGATACCGTATTTCCCCAAAAAACAAAAAGCATGAAATATATATAGTCGAAACCGCAGAGAATGGTGCTGGTTATTGTAATTATTTAAATGGAATGGAAGATAAAGAAATTACTAGGAAAGTATTTATTGATAGTTTTAAAGCCGATGGTAAATTATATCAAGAATTGTTATATACAGAAAATCATAAAGATTGTGTGTCATCCTGTTATGATTGTTTGAGGGATTATTATAATCAACATGAACATAATTTACTGAATTGGCGATTCGCTTTAGATTTAGCTAGAATTAGTAACGATAAAAATGAAATATTAGACTTTAGTCAAGAATATTGGGGTAATTTTTTTAATGAATACTTGAATAAATTGTTAGTGAATAAAGATAATAGTAAATTAATTTGTAAAAATGATAATTACTTTATCTTAGATAAAAAGGGACATTTGTTTTTAGTTAAGCACCCTTTTTGGAAAGATACTTTTATAGAGTCAATAATAATCAAAGAAAAATGTCAAGACAGTATTTTAATTAATGAAATCATATAGTAATTATCTCATTATTAATAACTTGATTCTTCTTTTTAATTCAGAATTAAATAAAATGCTTTTATGAATTTTAATCATAGTTTTTCAATATGTTTAAAGACTAAAAAACCAGTTTTACCAAAAGCAAAACTGGTTTTTAAAGAACATTATTTTAATGCCCTTATGATTAAAATCAATGCAATAGAGACAGTGGCAACAGCAACAACTCCATTTACAAATTTAGCAGTTTCTCCATAAACAGTAACGCAATTACTGTTATGGCATAGTGATGCTTGCTCACTGGTTTTAATTTTATTAAATGTGTACACCTAATTATTTTTTTGGTTAATAGAATTCCGAACAACACCAAGCCGTGTTCAATCAGCTACCTAATGTTACTTTTCTTTAGTAATACCTTTGAATGGAGTGCCATCTTGCTTAACATCCATAAAACGACCAGTGTCAGCATCACGCTTTACCCACTGCTCCGTTTTTGGATTATAAGTTTGACTACGGTCTTTTACGGCACCATTACGATGTCCGTCTCCAACTTTACCATTTTTAGCCATAGCTCTTAATGATTTTGTCTAACCAAACTTTTTAATACTGAGGCGTTTGGCTAAAAACCCAAGGAATAATTAGGTAATAAATAGAATTCTATTACTTTTGCAGAATAATTTAAGAGGACTCAATCAATTAAATTACTCCGACCGAAGCGCTATTCCAGTTTGCTTCGGTTATTTTTTTTCTACAAAGTCCTGATATTCCTTTATAGTATTAATGCTGGCAATCAAAATACTGCCTTTTGATTTAACTTCTAATATAAATTGATCACATTCAGCCTCATCCATAATTCCTAATTTATACGCCTCCAACAATATATCCATAGTAGTAAGATAAACTATACTGTGTTCTGAACAATAGTTGGCTATATCTTTTAAATTACTGCTTGCAATATAATCCCTTGTGTATCTTGCTACAGCCATACAGGCAGCTTCTCCTTCTCCCTTAGTCTTTTTTAGCACCATATATTCCCTTAAGATATCCATTCCTGAAGGCATTGATACAATGGGAATTTTTGACCAGGATAGAAAATTATTTATAATTACAAGATTACTTTTTCGCTTATCAAGCTCACTTTTAACCTTATCTAGAATTACAAACTGATCTGGAAATATTTTCGGCAATAATAATTGTTTTCCGGCTTTTATAAAATGGATAATGACATCACAATCCAGTAATATCTTGGGTTTACTAGATTTCTTGCTCATCATCAACTACATTAGGGTTCTCAATATCAATATTAATATCATACATCAGAGAATTGTAATGACTCTCTGAAATTATTCCGTTATCAAACAGCTCTTTTGCTTTAAAACCATAATTTCCTACAACATATTCTTCTCCGGTTTTCTTATAAAGTTTATCGCTAAAACCGTACTCCAAGGCGCTTTTAGTAATATCTTTTTTCCAATTACTATAATCTTTTCTTAGTAAACCAATTTTATGTAAACGAATTAACATAGCAGTTCTTGAAACACCAAAATACTGTTCAAGCTTAACAACGGTAGCTAATGAAAGTTCACCACCCCAAGCAAGTTCTTCTTCCGGTATTTGTTTGATAATACCTGCTTCAGGCATTAAAAAGCAGGAACTGAAAGAATCTGCATTATATTCCTCTTTGTTTTTTTTATCAAATTTTCCAGCATTACACATCTGAAAACTAAATCCATCTTGAATAAAAAGATGATATAATTCATGACCGATCGTAAAGTTTTGTCTTCCAACCGAAACATTAGTATTAACCATCATGAAATTGCTGTTTTTCGTCTTCAATGCCATGCCTGAAAATTCACCTGTTAGAGGTCTAAAAACAGTTAAAACATCTAAAGAGGTAAGTAGCTTTTCAAAATCAATAGGAGCATCATTACTTATACCACACAATCTTCGAAATTTGTTGGCTCTTACTTCTAATATTTTATCGTTTAAGGCTACCATACAAATTATTAATTTTTAAATAGTTTTTTACAATCTTCCCAAAAGCAGCCATATTTTCCATATCATCATTATTCAGGTCATCCTTTCTAAATGCAAATACTACTTCGGCTAAGGCTTCATCAATATTTTCTACAAAAAAAACATCTAATTCTACACCAAATAAATCCGATAACTTTTCTAGAACTTCAAGAGGTATTTCTCGCTCATCATTTTCGTAAAAACTAATCATTTCACGATTCTTCACACCAAGAAACTCTGCAAGTTTATCTTGTGTATAACCATATTTTTCTCGCAATCCTTTAATTACCAATCCTGTCGTAGCTTCCATAATTTCTTTGTTTTTGATTTAAATATATTCTTTTGAAGGATTCATTTAGTGTTACAAAAGTAATCATTTTTTACAAATTACAAAACAATGTACAAAATTAAAACAAAAATAATTTCCATTATGACTTTTCATAATTATGTAAATTTGACTTTAAAATTTTAATGTAAAATATTAAAAACATGAAAACTACAGAACTTACAAGAAAGGAATTATATGATATTGTGTGGTCAACACCCGTTTCTAAATTGACACAACAGTATGCACTTTCAAATGACGGGATAAAAAAAATCTGTAAACAGTTTGAAATACCAATGCCAGATGGAGGATATTGGATGAAATTAAAATTCAATAAAAAAGTTAATACCTCTAAATTTAATCCCATATTCGGAGGTATGGATAAAATCGTCTTAACACTAAGGGAAGAAGGAAACACTATTAATATAGACCAAACTCCATTAACCATTAGAACCAAAGAAATTGAGAATGATCCCAATGCTCCTTTAATTGTTCCCGATATAATTACAAAACCGGACATTATAACCATTCAAACCCAAGAGTACTGGAAAGAAAGTAAAGGTGATACTTTTTATAGAAAATACAAAAAGTTACGCTATCCTATCAGAGTAGGCGAAAAACACAAACAGAGAGCCTTATGTTTTATGGACGCACTAATTAAATTACTTCGATACAGAGGTCATTCATTGGGAGAAGAACACCAAAACACCTATATTCTAATTAATACCATTTACATTGATTTCGATTTAAGGGAAGCTTCCAAACGAGTACCTGCAACAACTACTTATGGTACTTCCGAATATATTCCAACTGGGGAATTTATTTTAAAAATAGGTCGTTACTCAGGAGAAAAAGAATGGCGGGATGGTAAATTAAAAATCGAAAAATTATTAGCTCGTATTGTTGCCAAACTTGAAATCTATGCTCAAGAAGAAAAGAAACAACAAGAAGCATCACGCTTATGGAGACTACAATACGATGCCGAAGTAAAACGTAAGGACGAAATCAAAAAACGAAAAGAGGAAGAAGTTGCCAAATTTAATAAACTGGTTGCCCTTTCGGAACAATATAACACATCCCAATTAATTAGGCAATACATTCAAGCCGAATACCAACAAGCTATTAAAACTAAGACACTAACACCCGAGCTTCAAGAATGGATAAACTGGGCTAATGATAAAGCAGATTGGTACGATCCTACCATAAACAAACCCAATGATATTTTAGATGCTTAGTAAAATGCGGTTTTAGGTTTATGTAAATCCTTAGCAAAAAAGTTTTGTGAGTTTCCTATATTAATTTAAAAGCATAATTGCATCAATAACATGTCTATTGTTAATTCATACATATATTTAAAATTATTTTATCCTATTTTTACTTCTAAATTTTAAAAAACTAGTTCAATTCTGTATCTATCATATAAATCAAACAACTTTAAAATGAACAAAGAGACCCTAAATAAATTTGCTTTCTTGAAAGAAGCAATACTTAATGACAAATTAGTTGTTTTTGCTGGTTCAGGTGTATCTGTAGAGTCGGGTATTCCACTTTGGAAAGATTTATTGGAGGGGATAAAAACAAAATTAAATTTCAACGCTGAAAATGAAAATGATGCTTTAAAAATTGCTCAGCTGTTATTTAATGAGAAAGGGGAAAAAGAATATTATGATATTATCAAAAGTCTTATCTACAATAATAGTACAAATAGCTACAATCCATTGCATAAGTTAATATTTCAACTAAATCCACAACATATAGTTACAACAAACTATGATAACTTTTTCGAGCAATTTACGGAAAATGAAGGCCTCCCTTTTTCATTGGTTGTAAAAGACGAAGATTTGCCTTACGCAAAACATAAAAACCTGATAATCAAATATCATGGAGATTTTGAAAACCACAATATTATTTTAAAAGAAACAGATTATTTAGAATTTTCGAAAACCAATACGCTCAAAGAAATCTTTGTAAAATCACTGTTCAGTAATAAAGTGATCCTTTTTGTAGGGTATAGTTTTTCTGATATAAACCTAAAATTATTAAGTCGTGATGTACAATACATTTTAAAAAAACATCATCAAAGTGCCTATATGTTAGATGTATCAGATTCAATCTCAGAATCTGAGAAAATGTACTATAAAAACTTAGGAATAAATATTATTAATTATGATCAGGCAAATAAAGAGATACCCAATTTGGATAGCTTTTATGATGATAAACAAATTAAGGCAAGTTCATATAGCTCTAGGGCATATAAATTATTAAATTACCTTAATGAATTCAATTTAGATAAACACAAAAACAATCTAGGTGATATTTTAACTGATAATCAAGTTATTGATGAGCTGTATAGGACTTTCAAAAAATTCCATTATTTCAGAGTTTTACCAAAAAACTTTTTATCCAATTTATACCCATTAAACAAAAATGCAAAATCTTCATGGAACATTAGAGACAACATATTTATATGTTTCAATAACGAGTTATATAATCTTATCCAAAAGTTTGATAAAAATGAAGATACCATTTTTAATGATATTCAAAAAGAGAAGATTCTTTACTGTTTAAACAGATTAATGTATTCAGGTGTTTATCACATTGCATTGCCTAAATTGAATTCTGATTCTTTTGGAAATTATAGTTTCTTGCAAGAAAGCTTAATCGATTTAAAATCAAAAACAAATTTAGATGCCAATTGTGATTGTTTAAGTTGTAATCTCAATAATTACAAATATTCAGATATTATTAGTGAAATTGAAAAATATGTCATTACAAATTCTTCTGATTTAACAGATGACTTAAACTATGCTAATACTCTTTATAAATTAAATTATAATTTTAAATCCCTTTTTGCTTTCCAACAAATTTATTATAAAGCCAATAAACAAAAACGATTCGAGGTCAGTTTTATATCCATTTACAATGTATTTTGGTTAAGTAAGTCTTCAAATTTCTTTTATGAAGATTACGTTGATGAAATCGACTATCTAAAAGTAGAAAAAATTGCAAAGGCTATTGATTTAGACAAAGAATTATTTAAAGTCAAATATCTGGTAGATGAAAAAGTATATGATCTCCTAAGAGAAATTAGAAGTGGCATCTATATGCAAAGGTTATGTGATGATATAGATGAAAAATATCAGGAAATACCAGAAACAAAAAAATTAATCGAACGAGGCGGAGGTAGTTCGAATAACAATATCAATAATTTATACAAATCAATTATAAAATTAGAAAATTACAGAGATCTAAATTTCATTAATATTAATGGTTTTTCCAGAATAAACAAAGCGATCGAAAAATCGATAAATGCTTTTATTGTGGCTTACTCTATGAAATTTATTGAAAATAACGTTGAGCACAGTTTTTTTGGTACGCCTCATATGAAAAGTTATAATCATTTCTTAATAAAGGAGATTATTGAATATGCAGAAACAAAAAAATTGGATTCCTTTATAAGGGAAAATAACCTTGAAAATATTGAGATTTCAGAAGAAAGTATTCCCGAAATTTTTTCCAGTATTTCAAACTTTTTGGATTCCGTAACAACTTCAAACCGCTTTTCAACCGAGCCTTTTGAGAATAATGCCATTGTAGCAAGATTAAGTTCAGACACCAATTTAAGAATATTAATTCTAAAACAACTTGACAATATTTGTCTGGTATTAACATACTTCAAATTTCCTGACGACAAACTGAATGAGTTATATAAAAAAATAAACCTTTTTATAAAATTCGTTAAGTTCAAAGGAGTGTTCGATTATCAATATTTAGAAAAATTACTATTTAAAAAACATTTAGAAATTGACTCTGACGCTATTTTAAATACGTTACAGATATTTTATTCAAACAATAGGTTTGACGAAAACTACGACCGTATTTTAGATGTTTTAAATGCTAAAGATGAAAATTTCACTACAAATCTTTTTGATATAAATCAATATGAGATTAACAATACTAAATGGAAGTACCATATAGTCTATACCTGTTTAGAGGGGGAACTTAAAGTAAATTTTAAAGACAAACTCAGAAGTTTTCTAATGTCTGAAGATGCCAATTTATTTATGTTATTTAGAGCAATCTATAATGATATTCTAATTGAACCTCAAATTATTGAGAAATACAGATTAGGAATCCAGAAAATCTTAATCAATTACAAAAGTCAAAATGTGAAATATAAAAAAACAATAGATCACGATATTATTAACTTCTACAAACTGGTTTATTTAAAAAAGATAGATTTGAAACCTTTCAAAGGGATTGAAATAAAAGACGACTATTTTAAATTTTTATTTAATCCAGAAGATTTTCCAATTGATCAATTTAACCCTGAATGGTTAAAAATTATAGATTCTAATTGCTTTTTTGAAAAATTCAAAGAAGTACAATATATAATTTCAACTCTTGAAAAATATCTAATCGATAATGATGATATTAAACTTATGAAAATATATTTCCGATTAAAAAAAGAAAAAGAAATAGTCACATTAGTTGACAATCCAATTTGTGACAATTAGTAAAACAAAAATGAAACAATTATTTTATAGATGTTCATTTCATAAGAAAGTATAAGATATCATCACGGGCAATCAAGCGGTCTCACTACGGTCGTTTGCTTTGTTCCGTTCGGCTGTTCCAGTCGGTCGTACCTCCCTCCGTTCCACAGACACGGCGCAGCCACAATAAAAACAGCAGCTTGAAAAACAGCAGCTTTTTTATTGCGCTGCTTGTTCCTCATCTTCACACGCGCTCTNCCCTTCGTTCGTCGGGGCTACTGCATCCACAATACCGCTTCATTCCGTTACGCTCCGCAAGCTACGCTCCACTGCATTCCAGCAGTATCATGTCTGCCGCCCCTTATTTTTTCAGCGGTTGCTCCTTCGCTCAGCCATCGGGGTTGGCTCCGTTCGGTGAAAAACCTCACTTTGCCCTAAATCAAGGTTAGCCTAAAGGCAGCTCTTTATTTTTTCCCCGCCGTTACACGCTGCTAGCCCTTCTCTCCACTTC